>ERZ780144.669-NODE-669-length-45389-cov-4.663321_pt1 | contig 45389 bp, 48 predicted proteins | sample MGYA00511380_ERZ780144 | MGnify/ENA primary metagenome ERZ780144 (study PRJEB29588, sample SAMEA1965858) | human gut metagenome | biome: human gut; feature: human-associated habitat; material: faeces | place: Denmark | collected 2008/2010 ... | reverse complement strand
ACGTAACACCTTGAATTATCGGTTTTAGTGGAACTCAAATGCAGAGTTCACAATAAAGTTAATGCAGCTTGTAAAAACAACAGTGCCTTGCAGTGATGATACTGAGAGCATAGCGAGAGAAAAAATTCTTATGCGTGCGAAAACTTGTGCGCTGGCAGCAGAACTTCAAAAAATGGTGGAACATGTTCCGGCAGTTGAAGAGTGGAGAAGGATAGGGAAGGATAAAAATGAGTTTATGGAGATTCGGGAGGTGAAATGGTAACAAAAGAAAGTAAAAAACTTCAATTTTTTTCCATTTTTTCGTCACAAATCCAATTTTATTACGTTTATATTAGTAGAACATGTTGATCAGACCGGGATTTTTCCGAAAAAACGTGGTCGTTTGCCAGAGAAATGAGCGGAAAACGGAAAACGGCAGACGGCGGCAGAACTTTGGTGAAATTCTGGTTAAAACCCTAAAGAACCGGAATACAGGTTTATTTGAACCGATAGGCGGATGTGGTCCTACGAATATGACGAATGGAGGAGGAATGAATATGGTCGTGTTAAAGAATTACAAAATCAAAGAGCAGAATGGAATGTATTATATTGTTCCGTCAAGCGTTCCGGGATGCCCGCAGTGCGGTGGAGAGATGAAGATCCGTGACAGCAAGAGGCGGAAGGTGATTTTTGCGGATGGTACGGTGGATACATTTGTTTTGCGGCGATACAAGTGTACGGTGTGTGGGCGTGTTCATCTGGAACTCCCGGACATTATGGTTCCTCATAAGCATTATTCGAGGTCGGCGATCATCGATACGATAAATGGTGAGAGAAACTGTTCCGCGGAGCAGTCGACGATTTACCGCTGGAACCGGGAAAAGATGCAGCTTGAACGTCTGCTGGTTCAGGTGGAAGATAAGAGTCCGGAAGCAAAGCGGACTGACGGCGATAATAACTGCAGGTGCGCAGGAAATTAAATATGAAAAAGCGGCAGGTGAAATACCTGCAAAAGGGGAAATGAAAAAGCAGCAAGTGAACTGCCTGAAAAGGGGAAAATGAAAAAGCGGCAGGCGGATGCCTGTAATTTGTGTGATCAGTGATTATGATGGCCGGTCAGTCAGAAATGGCTGACCGGCGTTTTTGATTGCCATGTATCCGAAAAAATGTCAGAAGAAGATTCTGTCAGTTCATAGAAAACAATGATTGAAACAGAGCACAGAATCCGTGCATAAGCTGAAAAATTGGCCATTCGCGCGTCGTATACCTGACCGTGACCGAACGTGGAACATATATAGTCCGAACATGGGCAATATACAAATAGTGTCAATGTATGTTATATAGAAGACATCAGAGTAACGGTTTGTCAGATTCGCGGATATTTTGCGGGCTGAAAAGTGTGTTGGGCTGATATGCACGGAGGATAAAATGATAAGTTACAATCGCTTGTGGGAGACCATGGAGAAGAGAAAGATCAGTCAATATCGGTTGATCAAGGAGTTTGGCTTAAGCTCCGGCCAGATGAGCCGTCTGAAGAAGAATACATATGTTTCGACGCATACGTTGGAGACGCTCTGCCGGATCCTGGACTGCCGGATCGAGGATGTGATGGAGGTTTCTTTCGAGGACGAGGAGAAGGAAAATAAGGCGAATTGACACTGATCTTTACCGGAAAAGAGTTCCGATAAAGACCAGATATTTTTACGATTCTTTTTCCACGCGGTCAAATGAGATGCGGACGATGTCCGCAACGCTGCAGTTTAAGATCCGGCACAGAGTTTCCAGGGTATGTGTGGATACATGTTCATTTTTACGGATCCGATGGAGCTGGCCGGAGCTGAAATGATAGCTGCGGATCAGGCGGTACTGGTTGATGCCTTTTGACTTTAAGGTGTTCCAGAGCGGGCTGTAATCGATCATGAGAAACGCCTCCTTTCCTTATATAATGCGGCAGAAGTTCTGCCATAGTAAAGAATAAAAGATATTTAGGGGAATTTGTGGAAATATAAGGAAAAACAGGTCGAATCTTGCGGATGTTGGCAGGAAATACAAATGAGAAAATAGAAAATGTATCGCTGGTGAGCAGGCGTGGAAACCGAAAGAGAAGAATTTAGGCGGTTTCTGCCGGATTACGAGTCTATGGATTGAACGGGTCAGCCTGGAATGTCCTGGAAATAACGGCGAGAAATGAGACAAAGGAGGAAACGGTATGGTTAAATATACAAGGTTATGGGAGACAATGCAGAGAAAAGGCATCAGCCAGTATCGCCTGATCAAGACATATGGAATCAGCAATGGTCAGTTGAACAGGCTGCGGAAGAATTTATATATTTCGACGCATACCGTGGAGACTTTATGCAGAATTCTGGACTGCCGCGTGGAGGATGTGATGGAGATCGTGTTCGATGAGAGCGACGAGCTTTTATGGTCTCCGGGACTGGAAGAGGAGCGGCAGAAGCAGGAGGAGCTGGAGAAGAAAAAGAAGAGGCAGGGACAGTAAAGATCCTGTGTGGCAAAATTTGGTGCATAACAGATTGCGGAAATGCAGCTGTTTGCGATATCGTGAGCAGAATCCGGCGGTGAAAAAAGAAAAATGAAGCGCGGCGGTACCTGAAATAAGTTGCCAATATTCTTTTTAACAGGTATACTGGATAGGAATGCATGATTTCGTTATAGAACATTCGTGAAAAACCTGTTATCGGCAGGTTTTGCGGATGTGGTCTGCACATTTGCTGCGCTGACCGTGATAGAACGCAGGCGTGCAGGAAATAATAGAGAATATCGGAGGAACTTAAAGATGACAGGACGCAATGTTGGAAAGACATGCCGCACACATTACAGAGGTACTTTTAACGATGGTACACAGTTTGACTCTTCCTACGATCGCGGCGAGCCGTTAGAGTTTGTATGTGGCGCTGGACAGATGATCAAGGGATTTGACGCGGCTGTTGCGGATATGGAGGTCGGTGAGATCAAGGAGATCCACCTGATGCCGGAGGAAGCTTACGGAATGCCGAATCCGAATATGATCCTCACACTCGAGATCGCAAATCTCCCGGGTTCCGAGGACCTTGAGGTTGGACAGCAGGTATACCTCACAAACCAGAGCGGCCAGCCGGTCCCCGGGAAGGTTACCGCGAAGGACGAGAAGATGATCACTCTTGACGCGAACCATGAGATGGCGGGGAAAGAGCTGAACTTCAAGATTGAACTGGTTGAAGTAAAATAGGAATAATCCCGACGTTTTTCCACATACTACCCATAAGTCACACGATATGGAAGCAGTGGTATGCAGGAGGAATAGACGTTATGAAAGCTACGGGAATTGTAAGAAGAATTGACTATTCTGTTATAATAAGCTAAAGCCAGAAAACCTAGATAAATTAAGGGTTCTCGCTGATTTTGTCCAAAGAGAACCGACATGAGATTATCATATCACGGCATACTCGAAAGGTAAATAGGTATACCTTGAATACAGTAAAAAATTATGGCTATACTTAAAATAACAGGAGGTTTTGCCTATGAAACAAGGTGCTTTAGTTTATGACCGAAAGTCCGAGCGCATGGACATACGGTTTGGATTGAAGGAGTATTACGGTGGCCTGCACTGCGGAACCGGCATGGATGTAAAAATTGGAAATCAATGGAAACATACACGCATTGAATACGACTGGGGAGATAAGGGTTGGTACTTAGTCGATATTCCAGCGGATTCTCTGATAGGCTTAATGGTCCGTGTGGATTGAAACTAAATAAGATACTTATGATGAGCGTTTATTCGTCCTTTAATAAGGATCGGGTAGACGCTCTTTTTTTGTAAAAGTGTGATGCTGATGACAGGATAAGTCTATACAGCAGTGTTTATGTCATATAATTTCTCATATAGGCAGAAAACAAGCTCACAGGGTTCGGGTATTAGTTTGTGAACTGTGTTTTCTGCACTGTATTATTTAATACATTCTAGGCTTAGTGTTGATCTCAACAAGGGCATTGATCGGTATTCTATAATTTCTTCCGATCTTAAATGCGGGCAGCTGACCATTTCGGATCATTCGGTATGCAGTTGTACTGCTGATCTGTGTTCTTTCACAGAACTCTCTTAGTGATATATACTCTGTATTCATTGTTAAAACCCCTTTCATAATAAAAAAATTTTTGATTGAGATATCTAAAATCTCTTTAAATTTATGTTCATAGATATTCAAGAACATAAGAGTAGACCAAAATCTTGATCCCAATGTGTAGTAAATTTTAAGGGACAGGTAACATACCAATAATCAGAATTTGTACGTACAACTTTGCAGGCCTAATTTATCTGAAATTAAACGATGACAAGGAGGTGATTACCCAGAAAACCAGACATATACGCCAGCAAAGATTATATAAAAGTGCGTACCTGTTATTTATATATACGTGCACACGAAGTGTGTGACTCTGATCTAATGGGAGGTTTAAGTGAGTTATGGACTCCAGTAAAAATACATCAAAAAGAAAACGTGGTTCAAAGGAAGATGCGAAGGTTAATCGACTTGAGCTACGGTTATCATTGAAAGAGTATCAAAAAATTACTAAGCTCGCCGAGAAAGAAAATGTTAATGTTAGCGAGTATGTCCGGCAGAGAGCTATGATTGAGCGGAAGCCGATCGAAGAACTGAAAGAGGTTCGTAAAAAAGTTCGTGAAGAAGCTCGTAAAAAAGTCTGCACAATGCAGGTGAGGGGAATGGATTTGGCAAATGAGTTATTCCATCTTATTCGGATGAATAATGATCCGGAATTGCTAAGAAAAGCAACTGAACTAATGGAAAAGCACGCTGTGGAGGTTAATGAAGATGAAGGATTATAAGGAGAGAAAGAAATTTAAGAGTAAGGGTATTTTACTTCTTAAAGGATTCGACAAGCATGCGAAAATAATGAATCGGAAATGCAAAGGTAAGGAATCAGGCTCATATACGGAGAAGGGGGATGCAGAGCGCCTGGCAGAGTATATGCTTAGAGAGACAGAGCAATATAGTGATTGCAGAGAAGAGCTTGTTGCGTGGGGAGCGTTGGGGATCCCGGAAGTCAGGCGAATCAAAGATGTTATGGATGGTTTTGGGAATATGTGGAGTAGTTATTCACGAGGGGGTAAATTTGGGCGATATGTGTATCATGAAGTGTATTCATTTCGAACAGAAGATGAGCTTCTTCTCGAAGGAAATTATTATGCAATCGATAGATTAGCAAGAGAACTGGCATGGCGTGGATATTATGAGCAAGGATATCAGGTGTTGTATGCGGTTCATCGGATCAGACTGAACGATGCGCCGAAGTTCGAAACGGCGGATAGGTATATTCCACTAGAAAAAATTTATGCGGAAGAGAATTTACATATCCATTTTATGATCAATGCAGTTAATTATGAAACGCTGAATAAATTTCGTGCAACATCTGAGGATCAAGCAAAACGAGAAGCGCTGTTTAATGAGCTTGTGTCAAAAGAAGCCCATAAGTATTTTGGCTGTCGAACACAAGAAGAGTTTGAAATACTTCAAGGGTTATCAGACTCACAATATGCGCTGTATGGAAACTATCTGAATAGAATACATGCAGAGGGAAAAGTAATTGCACAGAAAATGCCATATTCTTACTCTTGACATTGTTGCATAGGGAGATTACAATGAAATAGAACAAATGTTCGATTTTGCACTAGGAGGTGGATCTATGAAACGGGTGATTTTTCATATAGATGTTAATTCGGCGTTTCTATCGTGGGAGGCCTGTTATCGGATCCATCATCTAGGAGGAACCCAGGATCTGCGCAATTTGGTAAGTGCAGTAGGTGGAGATCAGGAAAAGCGTCATGGAATCATCCTTGCAAAGTCGATTCCTGCGAAGCAATATAAGATCCAGACAGGTGAGACAGTGGTATCAGCGAAGCAGAAATGTCCGGGGCTGATCCTTGTGCCACCAAACTACGACCTGTATAATCGGTCCTCGAAGGCGATGTTGAAGTTATTAGGAGAGTATTCTGACCGGATCGAGCAGTACAGCATTGATGAGTGTTTCCTGGATATGACAGGGTGTTGTGCTGATCCGATTCAGACAGCATACGAGATCAAAGATAGAGTTAGGCGGGAGCTTGGTTTTACTGTAAATATCGGTGTTTCTGAGAATAAACTTCTGGCAAAGATGGCATCTGATTTTGAAAAGCCTGACCGGGTTCATACATTATGGAAGTCAGAAATTAGGGAAAAGATGTGGTATCTTCCCGTAGGAGATCTGTTTTATGTGGGACACAGTTCTCAGCAAAGACTACGTAATCTGGGGATCTTTACTATTGGAGAATTGGCGGCTATGGATCCTGCAATTCTACGATCTTTTATGAAATCACAGGGAGTGTTGATCTGGCAATATGCGAATGGGATTGATGAATCTGAGGTGATCAATGTGCCGCCCCCGGCTAAGGGATATGGAAATTCCCTTACAACACCAAGAGATGTTACTGACAGGGAGATCGCAAAGCAGTATTTATTATCACTCGCTGAGACTGTTTCCGCAAGGCTCCGGGCGGATGGGGTAAAGATCGGTGTCGTATCAATTAGTCTCCGTGACTTGAACTTGCAGTTCTGCGGACATCAAATCACTTTATCAGTGCCAACAGATCTGACATTAGAGATTTACGAGGCAGCCTGTAAGTGCTTTGATGAACTGTGGGATGGAACACCGCTTCGACATCTTGGGATTCATACAAGCCGTGTATCGACAGATACTTATCGTCAGATTCAGATGTTTGAGCGGATTGATTATGAAAAAGTTCATAAAATGGAAGTAGCAGTAGATGGAATTCGCAGGAAATACGGAGCAGATAGTATTAAAAGAGCGTGCTTTTTGCCAGAATCAGATAGAGAGTGGATCGATCACATGGGCGGCGGGGTGAGCCGTGAAAAGCGTACCGTTGATTATTCCAGAGAGAAGATATTATAATAAAGGAGTTGATGTAGCGTGGCAGGGTTTGCGGATGCAACAAAATATGGAATCGAAACAAATAGCGGTGTACCGAAAGGAACCAGATATGAAATTGCGTGCATGACTTGGTTTACTTCGACCGGGAAAACTATGCCACGATACTTTAAGTTCGAGGATGACAGTGGCGCAATCCAGACAGTGACGGATATTGTGGTAAATTATACCGAAGAAAAGAATTACTGTGGGATCCCGAGCCGAGAATATGGCTGCAAGGCAATCATTGGTGGTCTGAACCGGGAGTTTCGTCTGATCTTTTATCAGGAGAATTGCAAATGGGTGATGCTTGTATGAGGAGGATATATGTGTGGACGATATTTTGTGGATGACGGGATAGGAAGAGAACTAAAGAACACGTTCCGGTCGGTTGATACTTCTAAGTTCCAAGCCAAGGCGGGAGATGTGTGTCCGACAGACTGGGCATTCATCTTGACTGGAACGAAAGAAATCTGTCTGACACAGATGAGATGGGGATTTCGGAAAAAGGACCAAAAGGATCTGCTCATCAATGCGAGAGTGGAGACGGTGAAGGAAAAGCCCATGTTTAATGAGAGTATGCGGTACAATCGTTGTGTGATACCGGCATCGGGGTTCTATGAGTGGAATCGAATTGGGGAAAAGGCTTCATTTTGTCCGCTGCGCGGGAAGGTTCTGTTTATGGCGGGGATCTGGCAGAAGGTAGAAGATGAGAACCAGTTTACGATCCTGACAACGATTCCAAATGCTTCAGTGGCTCCGGTGCATGATCGAATGCCGCTGGTGCTTGATAGAGATGAAGTTCCTCAGTGGCTTATGGATTGGAAGCAAGCTGAAAAACTGCTAACAAAAAGACCTGCACTCTTGGAGCGCAGGCAGGAATTTGAGCAATTATCATTTGGGGATATGCTGTAATTCTCCAAATGATAATTGCTTTATTAAAATCTAATTCAAATCTTGATAATCTATAAGCTTTTTAAACATTGTTAAAGCTGATCTGTGATATTAACCAATGCTTTTACTAAGTGAATATACTTTTTGTATTGAATGTCACCATATTTTTTCGCTTCGGAGATGACATGCAGTGCAGAGGCATCCGTTTCTGGGAGAATATTATTCAAAAGATAGTCAGAACTTACGGATAATGCCTGACAAATCGAAACGAAGGTTTCAAGGGACATTATTTTAGAACCGCGTTCGATATTACAATAAAAAGACGGAGAAATATGACATAGTTCAGCAACTTTTTCTTGGGAGAAGCCGTGTTCCTCACGGCATTGACGAATCCGTCTTCCAATTTCTATATAGTCTGGTTTATTCAATAGAAAAACTCCTCTCTACATATTGTTTATGATATCAAAGGTGTTGGTAAATAATCATTAACTAAAAGAAAACAATATTGCCAATAGAATATTGACAATGTATAATAATTGATAGTAGAGGAGGGCAGATAAGAATATGCGCAGGGGAAAAGGAAGCATTAGATATGAGATTACGAGATGAAGATTCTGAAATGAAATTATGGATTAAGCTTATGGAAATCGGGGCAATGACAGGATGCCATCAGATGCCAGAAAGGAGCTTCTTCTTTAAAGGATATCAATTCCCTGTATGTGAAAGATGTACGGGTCTTTTAATAGGATATATCTTAGGATTTGGAATCGAATTTTTGTGTCCATTTGATATGCTGACACTGTTTTTATTATGTGTTCCATTGATAATTGATGGGACAACGCAATATGCAGGCCTGCGGGAGTCAAATCCATGGCTTCGTCTATTTACAGGTATTATCTGTGGAATTGGTGTTGCGGGGATTGAATTAAAAATCATCAAGATAATAGGAGGATGGATTGTGTATGAGGTGTCCAAATTGTGGAAGTGAAAATTGCCATTACATAAGTAGTGTGTCAAGAAGCACGTCGGGATTTGGGTTTTCGAGGGCGTGCTGTGGTACATTACTTAGTGGCCCGTTATTAGGAATCCTGTGCGGGTTATGTGGCTCAGGAAAGACAACAGAGAGTGTATCTGAATATTGGGTTTGTGATTCATGTGGAAGAAAATTTACTCAATGGGAGGCAGAGAATGCGAATCGATATAGAATTGAAAAGTTTGCATTCTATACAGAGGCACAGGCACAGTCTGTTGTAGAACCCTTTAAAACGGAAATGGGTGAACGTGCCATGAATGCATATGCGCAATACATAAAAGACGTTGTACCAAAAGATAATGTAGTTATCTCGAATCCACCGATTGAGATGAAAACTTTAGAGGATCTGAAGAGTGTCGTAGGAAAAGTCCTAACGGAAAAAGAACTCGTTTATATGGTGTTTCCAGCGGAAAGACTTGTTGTGGCAGATAAAGGGCTTATTATTGGAAATCAGAATCATGGGATTCCCAAAGAGATATTACATTATAAGAATTACATCTATATTGGACAAAGTTATATCACGGCAACATCGGAGGAAGAGGCAAGGGCAATTCAGCGCTTCCTTAGAAAAGTATATCTGAATGATGACAGTGTAGGTGTATTAGATGAACCTTATATCGGAGTATTGTCAAGATTACAGAAGCTTGATCCTGAAAATTCAAGACAAGTGGAGCATTATAGTTCGCAGAAAGAGTATGAGAAGTATGTAAAAATGGTGAAAACTAAGGTGCTCGAAAAGCTGAAAAAGGATGATCCTGAGACGTATCAGCAGTACTTGAAGAAACAGTCTAACAAAAAAGAAGATTCTGATAACTGGCAGTCACGTGTAGGAATAGGTGCAATAGTAGTATTTGTAATTAAAATATTTTCATCAGGTTTATCCAGCGGAATCATACCGGCCATAGTGGTTCTAATTGCGGGGAGCTTAATCGGAAAGTGTTTAGAAAAAAAGAAATATGGAGAAACGTTAAAAACATTGCCTGACTTTATAAGGAAAGTGGAAGAAGAAAATAAAAAGGAGAACATCAAAAAGACTGGAAATATTGGGGTAGATGAATATGAGGGAATTCTGCAAAGCTCATTTGTGGGTGAGTATGAGACTTGGAGTGAGCCAAATCAGTCGAGCGATGAAAATGTATTGAACGATGATTTCGATCCGGAAAGAGATGCAGAAATTAAGAAAGAAAGAACTATTCTAACTGTAATTTTAATTGTGGTGTGCATTATTGCAATCAGGCTATAATTTACAGAGGGAAGGAGATTAAATGATAGCATCAAATAGCGTTGAAGTAATTGTAATGATTTTGACGATCTTAGTATTAGCTCTGGTAGTATTTGCAATATTTGTAGAAGTCAAAGTAAGAATGCAAGTGAACAAAGCTGCTAACCAATACCAGGATAGATTAAGAAATAATGAATTGGTGAGGGTTCCCAATATCCCAATAGAGGAAATCGCTGTAAAGTTAAGACAGTTAATGCCATTTAAAAAATTTGATGTAACTGTCACAGGGGACGATATAAATATACGTTGTTATATAGATGAAAAAAAGCAACTGTATACAATAACGATATCCAAACAAAATGAATATTATACTCTGCATATAAAAGGAAAGAAAGCAAAGTATATTGTATTAAAACAAATTGAAGACATATTATCATTAGCCTGCTGGGGAAAACATGCTTATACGGATTTTAATCTGGAAGTAGAATTGAATGATTTGAAGAAAAAAGAAAATCTTTCATTGGTAAGTAAAATAGCTTGCCTGCTTGGGGCAGTAGGCTGGATTGGATATATTTCTTATGCGTATACTTATATAAATCCAATTATTGCATTGAAAGCATCAGAACTCAACAATACCACAATTACTGTTGGAGAGATGGCTGATGAATTTTTTGACAATCCAAAATGGAAAGTACGTGCATCATTGCTAGATGAAGATGGATTTATCGATATTAGTGGAAAGTGCTATCATGTTAGTGATATTATGGGCGGTACTGTAAATCTGGTTGATTTATCATTGGAGTTTTTCTACAGCAACGGAGGAGCTTTTCATCTTACCGGTGCGAAAGTCGATGGTGAAAGTATAGATACAGACGAGATAGAGGCACTGGTAAGTGACTTGTATAAGGGACACATGGAAAACGAACTTATTGATGGGAATGGCAACTTGCCAAGTTACGGACATTATATAAGTTATCAATCTGGTGGGGACATAAATATTATAAATGAACAAGTAGAGTCTACCGAAGAGGACACTACGAGTTCAGAAACAACACAAGCAGAGACAGAACCATCCAGCGTAGCACAGGAAACGACCGCAGAAGAGACTATTCCAGAGGAAACATCAGCGCAGAGTGGTCAGCAAACAAGATTTGCAACAATCGATGAGTACAGTGGACCGTTTGATATTAGCATTATTCCCAATACCGTATGGAGCTGTACTCCAGATGATATGACCTCATCTAAGATGACTATAACGGAAAATGATGATGGTAGTCTTCACCTCACTATTGAAGCAACCTCAACGCATAACCCATATGTAAATAACTTCTCTGGAAATTCCGTCACTATTTCGGGTGCGCAGGATGCAGATCTCTATATTGTATTTGAGACAGATGGACAGGATCCAGATGGTGTGGGAGATCAGGTAGAAGTCACTTGGTATAGTATGGAAGCGGCGGACTTCCCACAAGTTAAGGGTGGTGAAGATGGATCATTCTTGAATGATTATTTGTACGATGGACAATATAACTGGGAATATGATCTTCAATAATAAGTAGATTATTGGAAGGGCACTGGAGGACCTTAGTTGGTTTCCAGTGTCCTTTAATTATGAGTTGATAGTAGATTGATTTATCAAACAATACGCATATATATTATATACCTGAATAAACAGTAAACCATATTTCAAGGAGGTAATGTATATGTCAGCAAACGTAGAAACCATGTTTTACACCAGAGAGAAGCCGTGGCACGGATTAGGAACCAGAGTAGAGAATGCTTTGGATTCAAAGGAAGCGCTTGTAGCTGCTGGCCTGGACTGGAAAGTCATTCAGAAACCAATTATGACGGACGACGGGAACCGGATTCCGGGATTCAAAGCAAATGTCCGGGATACAGATCAGCAGATCCTTGGAGTTGTTACGGACCGATATAAAGTAGTACAGAATGAAGATGCCTTCGCCTTTACAGATCAGCTGTTGGGCGAAGGCGTTTCTTATGAGACGGCGGGATCCCTGCAGAACGGACGGCGGATCTGGATGCTTGCAAAACTGCCGCAGAGATATATTATCAGCGGAGATGAGATCGAGCCGTATCTGGTATTCATGAATGCTCATGATGGAACAGGTGCGATCAAGGCGGCAATGACACCGATCCGGGTTGTCTGCCAGAACACCTTGAATCTTGCACTGAGTTCGGCAAAGCGTGTATGGTCCACGAACCATACGGGAGATATGAATGGGAAGATCATGGATGCCAGGGATTCGCTGCTCTATGCTGAAAAGTACATGACAGAGTTAGGAAAGACGATTGAGCGAATGAATCAGATCAAGCTTTCTGATCAAAAGGTCAAAGAGTATATTGATGCGCTGTTCCCGATCTATGAAGATCCGACTCCACAGCAGGTGAAGAATATCCGCCGGATGAAAGAGGACATGATGGCGAGGTATTACGATGCACCGGATCTCAAAGATGTAGGGCAGAACGGATACCGATTTATCAATGCAGTGTCAGATTATGCGACTCATGCAAAGCCGTTGCGGACAACGGCAAATTATAAGGAAAACCTTTTCGCCAGAACCGTTGAAGGAAATGCGATGATCGATAGAGCCTGTGAATTATTAAAGGCAGCGTGACGACAAGGCAGTATGAAAAGAAAATTACAAAATAACCTCCTGAATGATCTATCGAAAGGAGGTGAGACCGATGCCGTGGATTGTGATTGAGCTTATCATTAAGATTTTCAGACCATAAGAAATTGTAGAGGACAGGACGTGAGATACGTTCCTGTCCTTTATTTATTTGCGAGAACCCGAGATGCATCGGTTTAACAAAGAATATCGATGAAGCTAATCAGGGATTAGCTGGAAAACTGGAGGAATATCATGAACGAAGAATTACAGAAGAGAACGATTGAAGATATGATGAAACGACCGATTCCGAGAAAAAGAGTAGAGATTGTAAAGCTTCAGATGGTTCGGGAGGGAAGCGTTTTATATGGAACAAGGCGCTTTACATCGGCGGAGGGGGCGGTTGAAGCAGTGCGCCCGATGCTTTCTAAGACAGACCGGGAGATGATGCTTGTCATGAGCGTAAATGCGAAGCTGGAGCCGATGGCAGTGGAGATTGTCGCAGTAGGCGGTGTGGATTCCTGTGCGGTAGATGTAAAGAACATCTTTAAGCACGCATTATTGAATAACGCATCATACATTATCTGCTTTCATAATCATCCATCGGGGTATACGCTTCCAAGCCGGGAGGACGAAAAATTTACAGAGCGTCTGGTGACAGCAGGACGTATTCTGAATCTTCCGATGATAGACCATATTATCGTAGGAGATGATGACTTTTATAGTTTCAGAGAAAATGGAAAGCTTGAGATCTTTCCAGAAAGTGATGCAGTTGCTTGAGAGAGCGACTGAATGGGAACAGGAATCCCCTGCCGCGCCGGAGCGCCTTGAAATTATCAGGGATCTTTCGCCCCATATATACATTGAATAAATTGCTCCAAAACGCAGATTTGCATAATTCCTTTTGGGGCGAAAGATAACTGGGAATTTCGAGAAGCGGAGGTGCGGCAGCCAAATATAGCAAGAGGAGAGATTTGATGGAGACAAAAATGTCATTACAGGGAATCGAGAGAACAGAGTGGTTACATTTAAGGAAAACAGGTCTTGGCGGATCTGATGCAGGAGCAGTGTGCGGGCTGAATCCATATTCCAGCCCGTTGCAGGTCTTTTATGACAAAACGAGTGAAGAGGTGCAGGATAAAGACAGCGAGTCAATGAGGCAGGGACGGGATCTGGAAGAGTATGTAGCACGGCGATTTATGGAAGAGACTGGAAAGAAGGTGCGGCGGTCAAATTTCATGTACCGCTCAGAAGAGCACCCATTTATGCTTGCGGATGTGGATCGGCTTGTGGTAGGAGAAGATGCAGGCTTGGAGTGCAAAACAGCGAATGCCTATAACGCTGATAAATGGAAGGACGGCAAGATCCCGGCTCATTATATGATCCAGTGCTACCACTATATGGCAGTAACCGGGAAGAAGAACTGGTATATTGCCGTTGTCATCCTGGGGCAGGAATTTAAGTACGCGAAGATCAGCTGGGATGAGGAGATGATCCAGAACCTGATTACAGTGGAGGAGAACTTCTGGAAGAACCATATTCTGACGGGGAAAGCGCCGCAGCCAAATGGATCTGAAGCAGATGATAAGTTCCTTTTGCAAAGGTTCCCGGAATCCAGCGTTGAAGAAGCTCTTCCGCTGAAATCTTTCGATGCAAAGCTGTGCCGGAGAGCAGAGATCCAGGAACAGATTAAGGATCTGGAGCAGGAACAGGGGAAGATCGATCAAGAGATCAAACTCTACATGGGAGATCATGCGACCGCTGTGAGTGAAAAGTTTCGGGTAATATGGCAGTCTGTAAAGTCAGAACGCTTGGACAGTAAGAAGTTAAAGCAGGAGAATCCAGAAATTTACCAGAAATATACAAAGGCGATATCATCCAGACGGTTTGTAGTGAATCCGGCTGCATGATGAGGGGAGGATTTTATAATGGCAGATAAAGAGATACGTCTGCTTCATGCAGATGAAATTGAATGCAGAGTATCAATGGTTACGGAGACAGGAGTGTCCTTGTTACTGTATAAGGATGCCCGCGTGGATCAGCGGATTCTTGATGAAACATTCACGACGTTTGGCTGGAAGCGCAGCCATCAGGTGATTGACGGAAATCTTTACTGTACCGTCGAGGTATGGGATACAGAAAAGAGCCAGTGGATCGGGAAGCAGGATGTCGGCAAGGAAAGCTATGCGGAAAAAGAAAAGGGACAGGCATCGGACAGTTTTAAGAGAGCGTGTGTAAACTGGGGGATCGGAAGAGAGTTGTACTCTGCTCCGTTTATCTGGGTTCCCGTAGAGAAGGTAAATATTCAGAAAATCAAGGAGAAGTATGTTACCAAAGACCGTTTTCAGGTCACGGATATCAATTATAACGATAAGCGGGAGATTATTGGATTGCAGATCCAGAATCAGAGGGGTGAAATTATCTATTCGTACTATGCGGGGAAGAGAAAGGAGGAAGCGCAGAGCCGGTCAAAACAGACCAAAGGGAACTCAACGGAGGTCAGGACGAAACTGGCGGAGAAAGCGATGCAGAACCGCATAGATGAGTTACAGAGGGAACTGGACCGTACCGGGGTATCATGGCAGACCGTGTTGAGAAGATATGGACTGTCCGATATCAATCAGATGACAGCGGAGCAATACCGGGATGCCATGTCAGGCCTTAAAAAGTCCAGATCAGCAGCTTAAGGAAGGAGACATAAGACAATGATATCATGTGATGGAATTTTGGGATTATTCAAAGAGGCAGCATCAAAGCGGATCGAACAGGTCCTTCTTGCGGAATGGCGGGAGAAAAAGGATTTTTACCAGAGAGAGGGACAGAAACGAGATGAACTGCTTGGAAGACTGAATGATGTGGAGAAGCAACTCTTCGAGGAATATATGGAGATGGTCCTGGAGGGTAACAACGAAAAGGAAATGGCAATCTATCAGAATGGATTCTTAGACGGACTCTACGTAGCGAATAAGATCCAGCATTTAAATAAAATTGAACGGAGGAAATAGAGATGGAAGTAAAGATTACAATGGAGAAGTTTATGGAACTGATAAAACGGACTGCAAAGATAAAGCTTGGAAGGTCAGCAACGATTGAAGAATCTACGATAGCTAAGAACAATGAACTGATTTATCAGGGGACAGAAGCAATGATTCATGGAAACAGGATCCATCGAAGTGCCTATCTGGAGCAGTTTTACGGATTCTTTGATCATGATGCTGATCTGCGGGAGTGTATCGGTAAAATGATCCGGGTGGATGTAAAACCAGAAACGATTACAGAAAGCAACTCTATTTTTAGAGATATGTCTGACTGGGAAAAAATGCGTCCAAGGGTATGCTGCCAGATCATCAATAGGGCGAGAAACTTAAAATTACTGCGTAAGGTTTCAAACACGGAATATCTGGATTTGGCAGTTGTTTATAGCCTGGAGTTTCAAGAATATGGACCCTACATATATAGCGTCAGAGTCACAAAAAAGATGCTGGAGCAGATGAACGTATCAATGGAAGAATTGCATGAGCAGGCTCTTATCAATATGAAGAGAAAGTTCCCCTATAAGATCGAGCTGTTGGAGGATATTATTTTAAATCAGACGGCTTTTGACAGGGATCATATACCGAATGGAGACAAGTTGGATCTGCCGGTTTATGTGATCCAGAATCGGTTGGAGGCAGACGGAGCGTCAGTAATTCTTGATAAGGAGCCATTTGAGAAACTTGCGCATCAGCTTGCTACAGATCTGATCGTGTTCCCGACATCGGTTCATGAATTGATGGCAATACCAGAGATGCCGAATGCACCTGTTGAGGATATGAAAACGCTTTTAATGGAGATGAATCTGGGGTGCGTAAAAACAGAGGAGCAGCTGTCACCGCATATTTATCGGTATAGGCGGGGGAAAGAAGAGTTGGAAATAGCAGCCTAATCGATGTGGATCAGAAATCTTATATAAATGCCTATGGAGGAAATGGATATGAAGACATTAAGAGAATTTGCAGAGGATGTTTTAAATCAGGTAACAACCGGTACGGGATATCTGGGAGAAATTGTAGAGAAAGCAGAAAATAATGGAAAAATCACTGTGTGCATCTCCATTAGAAAATCAGGTAGTATGGTTGGACCGATGATCAAATTAGAAGGTTATTATGAAGAATATAAGGAGAGCCAGAATGAGGAAACACTGTATGGGATAAGCAGGGAAATAGAGACTATAGCCAATAAAGCGTGGGAGCAGGAGACGGAAATAGTAGAACTTGGAAATGAAATCAAGAAGGGATTTCCTGCGGTGAAAGACCGGATTCATATGCGGTTAGTGAACGCAGAAGAAAATCAGAACCGATTGAAGAATATTCCGTGGATTCCTTATTTAGATCTGGCGATTACGTTTCATCTGAATTTTGATGGGGATGGTGGTGAGCAGAAATCGATTGAAGTGAATCACCAGCTCATAGATACCTGGAATGTGACACCGGAGGATCTGTACCAGACAGCACTTGCAAATATGGAAAGAGAAGACGATGGAACATTTTACCGTCTGTCAGATTTTGTGGAGAGTGTGTTACATACAACGCCTGAAAGTAGCGGTCTGGATATGTATATTATGACAAATAAGAAGTGCGCTTATGGAGCAACCGAGATTTTACGCTCGGGAGAATTGAAAAGAAGAGCGGAGGAGTTTAAGAGTGATCTGGTGGTACTGCCATCATCCGTACATGAAGTATTGGTTCTTCCGTATGAGGAGTGGATGGATCTGGACGTATTTCGCAGAACGGTACAGAATGTAAATGATGATGCGGTAAAAAGGGAAGAACAGCTTTCAAATCAGGTATACTTGTATCAAAAGGACAAAGACAGTCTGATGGTTGCGTAAATAGGAAATAACAGGTGGAAATGCCGACAGGATCAAAAGAAACGATTCTGTCGGCATTTTATATTTGGTAATGAGATAAAAATAGGTGGATCATCCACACAGAAAGAGGAACGATATGGCATTTTTATTAAAAGAGACGTTTAAATTTCCAAAGGATAACTTTAAAAGCATGAAATATCAGCCGTATGAGCTGAAACCTTCATTTTCAATGTACCGGGTATATGAATGGTATCAACACTGGAACGGAATGGTATATGTATCGTTTTCTGGGGGATTGGACAGTACAGTGCTGGCCTATCTGGTTTGCGAGGCATATAGAAAGTACCACCTGGAGGGAAAACTTCCGCTGGTATTTGTAAACACAGGAACGGAATTTCCAGAAATTCAGGTATTTGTCCAGGAGTACACGGAGTGGTTAAAAAGCAGATTTCCAGAACTGGATATCGAACTGGTGACGTTATACCCTAAACATGGAATCCGATGGGTGATGGAATATAAAGGTTTCCCAATTATCAGTAAGGATACGGCGGGGAAGATCAAAAAGTTACGCTATGGAAAACTGAGTGAACGTTATCGGAATTATTTACTGAATGGAGATGAGAGAGGACGTTTTGGTATGCTTGCGAAAAAATGGCAGTATCTGACTGATATTGAGAAGGTGCCGGAAGATATTTCGGATGCTTGCTGTGAGATCCTAAAAAAGGAACCGCTTCGACGGTATGCGCGTAAGAGTAAGAGATATCCGATGATGGGGATTACGCAGGATGAGGGATTTAAAAGAGAAAACCAGTATAATCATACGGGGTGCAATGTCTATGATGGCCATACAATTAAGAGTCAGCCGATGGGGTTCTGGATAAGGGCAGACGTACTGCAATATAAAATGGATCATAGAATTCCAATCTGTTGCATATATGGAGAAGTGGTATGGGATAAAACGGGAGAATGGGTTACGACAGGCGAGAGCCGAACTGGCTGCGTGATGTGTGGATTTGGTTGTCATCTGGAGAAAGAGCCGAACCGAATTCAGAGGTTGCGGTGTTCAAAAAATCCGGTACATCGTCGGATGTGTGAAGGAATTTTAAAAATTGAGAATCATGGAGTTACATATGAGGAGGCGTTGCAAAGATGCCATATTGCGACAGAATGCGATGAAGCGCTCAAAGATGATGGCGATAAGAGAAAAAACGCATAAAATAATATTTTTTCAGGTGATGATAGGAATTCTAAGTGGAATTTGCTATAATGATAACAATGATGGCTGAAGTGAGAGAGAAGGGTCAGAAATGGCTGGATTTGTAAAGAATAAAATTGAGTTGGATCGTGATGTGCAAAAAGAACTTTTAGACTGGAAGAGCAACCGCAATGATACTGTTTTACAGGTCGAAGGACCGAGGCAGGTTGGAAAAACTCATGAAGTCAGAAAATTTGCATATAGCCACTATAAACAGGTTGTTTATGTAAATCTTGTTCGAGATGAGTATGGATTTGAAGATCTAATGCTTACGGATCATTTCATGCAGGAATATTGCAGAAATGCAGGAATCGGTGAGTATGTAGATGATGAAAGCACGATCCTGGTAATTGATGAGATTCAGGAAAGAGCAAATGTCTATAATGCAATTCGTGATTTGAGAGAACAACTTGGATGCGACATTATTGTCAGCGGAAGCTATCTTGCAAGGACAGTAAATTCCAAAGACTTCTTTCTTCCTGCCGGGATTGAATATCTTCAAATGTACCCATTGTCATTCAAAGAATTTTGCAGGGCATTGGGAATCGAGAAAGAATTGGAAACGATCAGTTTAAGCTCAAATTCCAGTGAGGAAGAATATCAGAAAATTGAAGATGCTTATCAGGTATATCGAAAAATCGGCGGCTATCCACAAGTCGTAACGACTTTCATAAAAACCAAAAAAGTTGCCGCGTGTAAGAGAATTCTTGCTAATTTGATTCGTACATTTACGGCAGAGTCAAGCCGATTCTTTCCAAATAGCACGGCACTTAGCATTTTTAGAGAAGTGTATAAAGGTGTTTTGGTACAGATCACAGAAGAAAAGAAAGGAACAGGGAAGACATTTCTGGAATTTGTAACGAATTTTGTAAAAGATAACGTAAAGGAGCCAGTGAGTAGAAATGAAGTGCGTGCGGCGGCTTCATGGCTGCTGTATTCTGGGATCATTGGTTACTGCGATCTTTACAATAATGGTGATGTGACTGATGTTGTCAGCAACAGGACAGCGTATTTTGCTGATCCGGGAATCGCAAACTACATTTCTGATATGATTACGGTTCCGAGAGATGCGATTGAGGGAATGCTGACAGAGACTTTCGCGTATACAGAGTTGAACCGTTTATATCAGGCTGCTCTAGGAGAAAAACGTGTACGAGGTGATAAACCATGTTTTTCCATCTGTGGAGATTATGAACTGGATTTTGTGGTTGTCGATAAAGAGAACACTCGTTATGGACTTGACGTAAAGACAGGAAATAATCGCGCGAAGTCATTGGAATATTATAAAGATAAAGGTTTGGTCGATAAAGGATTTCAGTGTGCGGTTTCTCATGGTGGTCAGGGATCACGTTTTGCAACAATACCGATTTATACGATAGGATGCCGTTTCCCATATGAGACAGTATAAAATTGATAAATGAGTGGACGGGAGGACAAGATGCAGATTGAATTAGAAAGAAAAGCATATAGTAAATTGCTTGCATGGAAGAATGAGCCGAACCATTCTACACTTGAAGTATCAGGAGCAAGACAGGTTGGAAAAACTTATCTGGTCAATAAGTTTGCGGACCGGGAATATAAAAGAAAAATTTATGTAAATCTTCTGGAACTCTCCGGGGAATTACTGGTGAGCCATTACAGAGATCTCATTCAGGACATGAAACAGGGAGAACGGTATGAGAATCCTGTGTATGAGCTGATTAAACGATATGACCCTACATTTGTCGATGATTCAGACACGGTGGTGATCATTGATGAGATTCAGGAATCGGCAGATATTTATAACCGGATTCGGGAGTTTACGAGAAATCTGTCGTGCGATTTTATCATCACAGGAAGCTACCTTGGAAGAATCCTGAATGACGATTTTAAATATTCGGCTGGGGATTTGGACGCAATTGATATTCAGACGCTCAGCTTTGAAGAGTTTTTAATGGCATTAGGAAAGGAAAAGCTATACCAGCAGCTGGATTTATATGGAAACAGCAGTGAAAATACGTACCGGGAACTGGAAGAGCTATATCACACATACTGCACGATCGGCGGTTATCCGGCGGTTGTATTGAACTACATGGAGACAGGCAGTATCTCACAGTGCCAATTGACTCTTGAGAAGATCGTTCGCCTGTTCGCAAATGAGAGCCGGAGATACTTTAAAGACATCCTGGAATACGATAGCTATGAGAACCTGTTTACGAGTGTCGCAAGACTTCTTGTGAGGGAAAAAAAGGGATTCGAGGAAGACAGTTTCAGTGAAGAACTTCAAAGTCTTGTTGTACGGGAATACTCAAGCAATCTTTCTAAAGCTGCGGTGAACCGGGCAATTGACTGGCTTCACAGCGCAGGGATTATCGGATTTGCCGGAAAACTGACTGGATGTGATATTCTGTCTTACAAAGCAAAATCAAGAGCGTTCTTCATGGATCTGGGACTTACAACGTATTTCCTGACACAGACAGGATGTAGTGCAGGTGATATACAGGGAGTAGTCAATGAAAATTTCGTGTATCTTGATCTGAAACGGAGAATTTCATTTCCAAGGGAAATTGCATTGGAAACCCCGGCATTTTCTACATGGGGGAAATATGAGATTGACTTCTTCGTAAAGTCAGTTCATGCAGGCCAACACACATATGCTGTTGAGGTTAAGGCTGGAAAAAACAGTGGAAAGACCGCGGAGGAGATCCTGGAGAAGAGAAAAGCAGATTATGTTTTGTATGCAAAGGGAAATACGCATGGTGGAATCCATGGAAATACTTACACGATCCCGATTTATGGGATAGCGAAGTTTCAGTTTAATTAGAGGAAAGTCGGAAATTAAAGCATTTTACAAATTTTGAGAGCAGAAGCTATGTGGATAGCCGCTGCTCTCAAATGTTTATGGAGAAAAAATAATGGGTGAGGTAAGGATCTTTGGCTATGCCAGAGTAAGCAGTGCAGGACAAAATCTTGACAGGCAGATTGATGCACTGAAACAGTATGTCCCGGAAGAAAATATTGTAGTGGATAAGATCAGTGGAAAATCCCTGGATCGTCCAGGATATCAGGCATTAAAAGGAGCATTGGGATTAAGACGAGGTGACATCTTGTATGTGTCATCTCTGGACCGACTGAGCCGTTCCAAAGCGGATATTAAGTCTGAGCTTGTCTGGTTCAGAGAAAAAGGAATCAGCTTGCGAGTTCTGGATCTGCCGACGACGATGATCGAATATCCGACTGATCAGGAGTGGATCCGGGATATGACAAATAATATTCTGATTGAGGTATTATCAAGCATGGCAGAAATTGAGAGAGTCAGAATCAAACAGCGCCAGAGAGAGGGGATTGAAGCTGCGAGGAGGAGAGGAAAACATCTGGGTCGTCCGAAAAAAGGTTTGCCGGAAAATTGGGATTACTATTATACGCAGTACCGAAAAGGTATTTTTACCAGAAAGTATGTTATGGATGAGTTAAGGATCAATTCGGATCGGTTCAAGTATCTGCTGAAGAAGCAAAAAGAGATATCAAGTGGTGAAATAACTCCGTAACGTATTATTACCCTTAAATGGGTAATGCAAGAACCTTATTCCCCTGTAGATATAGGCGGTATCGAGTAGGGGAATAAGGTGTACCTTTTGGCCCATCTGAAGTGATAAAGTTAGCTATGCGGTCGGAAGCGTGATATACTGAAAATAAGCAAAAATAGATGTGCATGGTATAAATCATGGCATTTTGTGTGACAGGAGGTACACGATGGGGCGGGATAATAAGAAAAAAATCAATAAAGGGCAAGAAAAAGTGAATCTTAAAGACATTCCACTTAACTGGACAGAAGAAGAGATTATAAATGCCTATAAAAATAACAGTAGTTTCATAGAAATAAAAAATGCAAATGTCGAGTATAAAGAATTATATGGTTCGTTTACCTATATGATGAAGAAAAATTTTTCTATGACAAGTGAAATGTTGGGGATTGGAACGGGATATGGGTATTATTTCGTTTCTAAAGTAAGATTGCAAAAATATCTTACAACGATCCGAGAAATATTTGCTACAACCAAAAGACGTATGAGTGATGAGGTAAAGATTTCAAAAAATGACCTGCGGGAGAGAATGAAGAAGCTTTTGCAGTATGAAAAAAGGAGAATGGAAATACTTGAATGTGATAGAAATCCAGAATGGGATTTAATTCCAATTTGTCATATGCTTCATTGGTGCCAAAGCTACAAAGAAAAACTAAGTAATATAGATCGAAATGTAAAAGGTATCGTAAGTATGGGAGATACTCTAAAAAAAACAGTGATCACGAAATGTAAGATGAACTGGGACAATGGAATCGATATTCTATTTCGGAACGATCCGATATCATTAAGTGATGTTAATTCAGTATGTAACGAATATGATAAACCATCACATAGAGAAATATATAACTATTCAATTGCGGAAGATATCTCCGCGTATAAAATGAAGTGGAATATCGAAAAAGTTCTGGAAAAAATTACTGAAAAAAGTAATCGTATCCGTTCAATACGCATGGATGATATGATAAATGATGATTTACAAGTTGTATGTCAGATGATTCTTGAAGGGAGTCATATACTGGAAGGTTATGGGGATATGCTGCAATGCCTAAAAAAAATGGAAAAAAAGAGGGTCGAAAATAAGCTAGGTGATATTCCTAAAGAGGAGTTTGAGATGATATGTCACATTTATATGACGAAATCTATAAGTAGTGAATCATTAGAAAATAGTGAACAAAATGCAGGAGCTGCTAATTTGGGACAGAGTAGTAGAATCAATAGAAAGAATGAAACAGGTGCAAAAGTAAGGTGTGAGGAAGCGTTACTAAAATTTCATAAAAACCTCAAGAGAGTAATGAACTTAGGATGTGAAAGTCTAAATATTCGAGATAAGTGTTTTTACGAGATAACGATTTGGTTAAATCGATTTTGCTATGTTCTAGAACAAATTAAGCTTTATCGAAGATTTGAAGTGCTGTTAAATAATGACGCGCCCCTAAAAAAGAGAGAAGGGAAAGCAGATTCAGAAATTTTACGACAATCATTTGAAAAACTGTATGATAACCATGATATAGAGGAAAAAACGCGTACGATATTTGACGGTCTTTAAATTGATAACATATCAATCAAAATAACATAATATTCTAAATTATAATTTTCAAAGAGACGTTAGGGAACACCTAACGTCTTTTTTCGAATCAGTTCATTCACTTTTTATTATTTTCGTCAAAATAATATTCTATTTTCAAGGAAAATCAGCGCATAGCAAATGAGAAATCAAACAAATATGCGGATTGTAAAGGGATAGCTTACGAATTTATAAAGAAAATTAGTAACCTATCATTTACTGTATCGTAACAGTATAATCTTAACTATCAAAGACGTCGGAGATATGAATGATCGGTACACTTCAAAAATACAGGAATAAAGGAGTATAAAGAGATGGAAGCAATGATTCAGACAGAGAAAAAACAGAAACAGACAGGACCAGACTTCACATTGGAATTTATTGACTATGAGATTGAAAACAGTTGCGATATCAAAGAAAGTACAGTTAAGGAGGAGTGCATATACCACGTAAAAGTCACCAGAAATGACGGTAAATCTGCAAAGATAGAGATAACCGTACCAGATCTTTATAAGGGAAAATGGTTAGATAAAATCCCGTTTATAGTCCGTTATAAGAGTAAGAAAGCTGTGGAAGCAATGATAGAAGAATGTATTAGAGAGGGCGAACAGAATCAGGAACCCTACGCAGTTAGGTTCGATAAGATAGGATGGCAGAATCACCCGAAGTATGGGGCAATATTTCTGTTCTCGAACGGGGCAATGACTGAACATGGATTTCGAGAGGATATTTATTCTACGATTAGTGGCTATGATTATATCTGTGGGAGGCATTTAGAGGATAAGAGAAAGAGCGATCAGTTGGAATTTCTCAAAAAGGTTGCTTTGGGAGACCAGGCAGAAATCGTATGGATTCATACTTTGATGAGCATCATCAGACAGCCGCTTAGACAGCATGGAATCAATCTTGGAATCACTTTATTGATCTATGGAAAGCCTGCTTCCGGAAAAACGGAGCTGATGAAGAATTTCACGAATGTGTTAGGATTGTCAGATGACAAAATTCGAGATCGAATGCTCCAGACTGGAACAAGCACGATGGAGTTACTGGCACGTCAGGCTGAGTCAAAGGGGATTCCGGTCATGTTAGATGATGTAAAGAAGGAATCAGGTCAAGCGAGCCGGGAACATTCAGAACTTATTATCGATACGATGGTTCGAAGTGGATACGAGGGGAAAATTACTAAGACATATCGCCAATCAGATATCAATGTGGCAACGAACCTCGTAATAACTGGCGAATATGTAAGACCCAGTAGATCCCAGATGGGAAGAATGCTTTGGCTGAATGCGGATGGCTATTTGAAGGATAGCAGACATTGTGACAACCTACGGAACGTGCAGGATCATCCAGAATATGCGGGTAGCTTTTATGGTGGATTTATCAGATGGTTTGCTAAAAAGCTAAATGAAGATGGTACCGTTGCCTACTGGAAGTCAAAGTATTTTGAAGTGCGGGAAAAGAATCGTACTTACTTACCGTTGGAGGATGGAGTGCGGATCCAGGAGGACGATAATATCCTTAAATTTACGTATTTCATCATAAAGCAATACCTGGAAGAGGAGTTTACCTTGAAAGAGGAGGAGCGAGTAGATTTAGACAATAGTGTCAAAAACAATATTAAGCGTGTAATTTATCAAACCGCAGAGCAGTTAGGGGGCATGAAGAGTATTTATATGAGAATCTGGGAGGAGATAATCATGAACTCAAGAATTCGTGAGGCAAGATATTATGAGAGTCCAGCTTATAGGAGAAATTCAGAGGGACTCGTTTGGGACCAGAGGGAGTTCTGCTTACAGGAGGGAGATGAATTTCTTTATATTCCAGATCTTGCTAAGGCAGGGACAGAGAAGGAATATTTTGAAAGCGTAAATCCACATAGCGTGTTAATCATCCCGAAAGAAATAATGGAAGAGAAATTCAGGAATGCAAAGAGACACATCATGGCTGAAGGCGGAATATCCACAGAGATTTATGAGCAGATCTCTTTGGAAAAAATGGCAAATTATGGGATTCTAATGTTTACAACAGAGAAAACGAAGGGAACAGTAAGAAGACGTTTTGTAAGACCATATCCGTATCTGACGGAAACGGAGACGCAGCATGGAGATTATGATAACTATGGTTTCTGGGAGGAATGGACTGAATGGGATATCAATCGTGATGAAAAATCTGCCCTTTCATTCAACATGAATAGCCTTAGTTCAGAATGGGATGATCAGGAGATTGTAACATCAATGGAGATGCATCATAAGCTTTCTGGTAGTGAAGAACAGGAAATCCAGGCAGAAATAAGACGTTTTATGTCTGGAAAAATGATTTATCGTGAAGAATAGGGCGATTAGGTCTAACAGTTCCATTGCTAAGCAGTTCTCCTGAATAACAGAGGCAGAAAATGGAAAAAATAAATAAAAACGAAGGTGGTGATTGAAGATGAGAGATGAGAATAGATACGCATCGGCGGATCAGTTAGTCGATATTCGTGATGTGAAGATCGATAGTTCTCTGCCGACAGAGGAAAGAATCAAATCCTTTGTTGAGCAGATCAGGGACCCGTATCAGTTTAAAATAGGAAGCACTGTTGTTCATGTCGCATTTGCGAATACACAGAATACACTTACGGATAACTTTATTAACATGGTAGCATCCATGTAGGTCTGCTTAAGATTAGATGTGAAAATGCGAAGCATGAGCACAAATACAGGAATAAATTGGCAGTGAAAAAATGCGGAGACAAACTGGAGTTATGCTGTAGACTGTGGTAGCATAGTCTTGGACAAAATCAGCGGGACTCCAGTTTGTTTTGATTTCTGGTAAAAATCAAAAGGAGTGGAGCATTATGCAAAAAACATTAGATAATCAGTACCTTGCGGCTATCTATCTGCGACTTTCAAAAGAAGATGATGATCGTGTAAAAGAAGGAGGAAAAACTGAAAGTAACAGTATTGCAAATCAGCGCAGCTTAATTAAAGAGTTTTTGAAAAAGCATCCAGAGATAACATTTGTGCGAGAATTTTGTGATGATGGATTTACTGGTACGGATTTTAACAGACCGGCTTTTAATGATATGATGGAGAGTATCAAGCGGGGAGAAATCAACTGCATCATTGTAAAGGATTTCAGCCGTTTCGGACGAGAGTACATTGAAAGCGGTAACTACTTACAAAAGATCTTTCCCCGTTTGGGAATTAGGTTTATCGCAATTACTGATAATTACGATTCTGCCAACAAGGATCAGGCAGGGAATGACATTGTTGTTCCAATTAAGAACTTTATTAACGATTCCTATTCAAGAGACATATCGGTTAAAGTGCGTTCTAATCTGGAGATTAAACGAAAAAATGGCGAGTTTGTTGGCTCTCATGTGGTATATGGATATCAGCGTTCTGAGGAAGATAAGCATAAGCTGGAGATCGACAAGAGAGCAGCCGCAGTAATTCAGAGAATTTTCCAGATGAAAGTGGACGGAAGCAGTCCAGAACAGATTGCAAAACGCTTAAATGAAGAAGGGGTGCTGTCTCCACTGGAATATAAGCGGTACTGTGATATAAAATTGGAAACCAGCTTTAAGCAGCAGGTAAAATCGGAATGGAGTCATGTAACAGTCTATCGGATTTTACAGAATGAAATGTATACAGGAACCCTGGTACAGGGCAAGTCCTATTCTGTAAACTATAAGGTCAAAACTCGTAAGCTTAAAGATAAGAAAGAATGGACACGAACGGAAAATGCACATGAAGCAATCATTCCTCCGGGAACATTTGATCTCGTGCAAAAATTATTGCGCGAAGATACACGAAGTACGATGGGAGATGAAAAGGTTGCTCTCTTTTCAGGTAAAATATTTTGCGCAGAGTGTCATAACACGATGGCCAGAAAGAGATCGGTCATTTCTGGCAAAGAGTACATTTATTATGTTTGTAAGGATTCAAACTGTAAGCTGCGGGTTAAAGAGCAGCCAGTTTACGATGCTGTATCAGCTGTGATCCAGTCGCAGGTTGCAATGGCATTGGATATGGAACGGGCATTGAAACAGTTGGATGATGTGTCGTGGGAACGACGGGAGTTGGAACGAATTGCGTCTGGAATTTCTCGTCAGGAGGAAGTGATTGCTCATAATAACCAGCTAAAATCGGCACTTTATGAAGATTTCAAAAGTGAGATGATTTCCCTTGAAGAGTATCGGATATTTAAGGCGGAGTTTGATAAGAATATCAGCGAAGCAAAAGGGGCAATAGCGCACTTGATCGCTAATCGTAATCAGGTAAAGAATGGCTTAACGGATCAGCAAAGCTGGCTGTCACAGTTCCATCAATATAGAAATATTCAAGAACTGACACGCCGGGTGGTTGTTTATTTTATCGATAAGATTGAAATAACTACAGAGAAGGAAGTTTTGGTAACTCTCAACTATGCGGATCAGTTTAAATCAATCGAAGAGTTTCTGGATGATTACCATATCACACCGAAGGAGGTGGGATAAATGGCACGAGTATCGCGTAAGCAACGAGTCGAAGAGAATCTGCACATTGGATCTTACGATGTAGATCTGAATGAGATGACGGTTTATAAGACTGCTATTTATGCCAGACTTTCCAGAGAGGATAATTTGAGTGATTCAGACTCCATTGATAATCAGATTGCATTTCTTCAAGATTACATGAAAGAACATCCTTATCTTCACTATGTCAAAACTTATACCGATAACGGATATACAGGAACGGACTTTGAGCGTCCCGGTTGGCAGAGCTTGATGGAAGATATTAAAGATGGAAAGATCAACTGTATTCTTGTAAAAGACCTATCCCGATTAGGGCGAAATTATGTTGAGACAGGCAGGTTCATTGAAAAAATCTGCCCATTCCTTGGCATCAGGTTGATATCGGCAATTGAGAACTTTGATACAGAGACAGCAGAATCATCAGAGCAGTTATCAGCAGCATTGTTAAATATTATTAACGATAGCTATGCGAGAGATATCTCCCGTAAGGTTTCTACTGCGTTATGGAATAAAATGGAACATGGAGATTACATTGGAAGTTGGGAAAAGTATGGATACTTCAAATCGCCTGATAATAAGAATCTGCTGATTGTAAATCCAGAGACCGCTTCTGTGGTACGCATGATCTATGAATGGAGAAGTGAAGGAGTGAGCTATATGGGGATCAATAAGAAGCTCAATGATCTTGGAATTCCTTCGCCGGGGCAGTATAAGGCTGATCGTGGAATTGTAACAAATAATAATCAGAAGGAAAGAAAAATTCTTTGGAATAAGCATCTTATTGCAGATATATTGAAAGATATCACTTACCTGGGACATTTGGCACAGCGGAAATCGACACAATGCCTGTATGCTGGACTTCCGTTCGGGCGTGTAGATGAAAGCGAATGGATTGTGGTTAAGAATACCCATGAGCCAATTATAGATCAAAATTTATTTGATAAGGTACAGAAAGTTAATCAGGCGGCAGCGCAAAAAGCTAAAGCCGATTATGGAAAGTACGATTATTTGCCAAAGGCAGTGAATCTTTATGGAAAAAAGTTTACCTGTGCGGACTGTGGTGCTGTGATGAAACTGGTTCGTTCGATCAGCACCAAGCGAGACAAGGCTTACTTCACATTCAAATGCCCGACGTACGAAGAACACGGTGACAGAGGATGCCATGCAAAGCGGATCCGGAAAGCGGATTTAGATGCAGTTGCTTTGGAAAGCATTAAGATACAACTGGCATTATTTGTCGATATGGATGCAACACTTAAACAACTGCTAAAAACTAAGGAGGCGAAGTTTTCTGGTAATGGTCAGGCTAAAGAACTTCGCAGCCTGAAAGCAACGCTGGCCCAGAAAAAGACATTGTTCAGTGGACTGTATCAGGATTATCGAGAAGGAATCCTAACACAAGATGATTATGTAAGTAACCGGAAATTTCTTATGAATGATATTGCCAAATTAGAAGGGCAGATATCAAAACTAAATGTAGAGAGAATGGAAAATACCAGGCAATCACAGGCCGAAAAAGAGATGGCATCTCTGGTAAAGAAGTATTCTAAAGCAACAGAGATGACACAAGAGCTAGTGAATGCCATGGTTGAATCTATGCAGTTACATGGAGATAACTCGGTCAGTATTACATTTCGATATATGGATGAATTTAAGGCTATTATGGAGTCTATTGAAGAACTGCGGAGGGAAGTGGCATAGACTGATGAAGAGTATAGCAGTATATCTTCGACTTTCCCAGGAAGATATAGATAAGCGAACAAATCAGGCAAAGGATGACAGCAATAGTATTGTGGCACAAAGGCAGATAATAGCACGATATCTGGATAATGACCCATTCCTTGCAGCAATTCCCCGCATCGAATTCTGCGATGATGGATTTACTGGTACAAACTTTTCACGACCAGACTTTCAACGAATGCTCGAAATGATTCGAGAGAGAAAGATCAGTACGGTAGTAGTAAAGGATCTCTCTCGTTTTGGACGAAATTATCTGGAAATTGGTGATTATTTGGAGCATGTATTTCCATTTCTGGGAATTCGTATGATTGCTGTCAATGATCGCTATGATAGTAATAATCACATTGGAACAACACCAGGTATGGATGTTACATTTCAGAATTTAATCTATGACTATTATAGCAAAGACCTTTCAAAGAAGGTTAAGGTGGGTATGAGAGTGAAACAGCAACAGGGAGGCTATGTTTCCTGCTGTCCGTACGGATATAAGGTCAAGGAAAAGCATAAAATGATGATTGATCCAGAAACAGCGCCGATTGTTCGTAGAATCTTTCTTGACATAATTGCTGGTAAATCTACCAGCCAGATTGCCAGAGAACTAAATGAGGAACAGGTTTTGACACCTTTGGCGTATAAGAGTATTCGGCGGAAATCCTCTAATAATTGTAAACCGGTGTGGACACATCAGGGAATTATTGAGATCATCCATAATCCTAAATATACTGGATGCATGGTAAATCACACGAGAGAGAGCATGAAGATTCGCGATAAATCCAGTAGACGTGTGCCGCCTGAGGAATGGTATATTCATGAAAATGCGCACGAAGCGATTGTAAGTAAGACAGAGTTTGCGGCGGCAGGAAATGCTTTGAGGCAAGTATGTTCTTATGAAAGGAAGGAAAACAAGGAAAGATTTCCTGTCTATTGTGCGCATTGTGGTCGAAAACTGCAACGGACATCGGGAATAAATGAACATTTCTACTGTATAACACCATACTGGTCGGAGCGGGAAAAAGTTTGTAAATCTGTCCGATGGGACAGAACAAAACTTGAATCCGTTCTCCTGGAGTTGCTAAAAGCACAGCTCTCGGTGATGAAAATTGAGGCCAACACGAGGAAGAAGGCTATTGCCAAAGACAGTACACGGCTTAGTTTGCAATTAAAATCGTTGAATGCAGAACTCAAACGAACTGATGAGCAGGGGTTGCAGAGCTATATGGATTTTAAAGCAGGAACACTTACCCGTGAAGAATTCCTTGCAAGTAGGCTGAACAGAGAAGAACGAAAGGCGGAATTAAAGGCGAGCATTGCTACTACGGAAGCAGATTATGAAGCATGTATTCGTGCAGAGCAGGAGCAAGAAAAAGAACAGAAGACTACTTCAAAAGTTGGTGCACTGGATGATAAAGCATTAAAGGGAGTTCTCTATGATGCGATTGAGAGAGTGAACATTGCGGACAGTGAACAGATTGAAGTTGTTTGGAAGTTCAATGATCTATATAAGGCTGTGTAATCGATTTCATCAGCAAAATACTGGCCTGGTTGTTTAGTAATTAAGCAGCCAGGCATAATTTGACCTATTATATCAGAAGGGGTAGGTCATAGTTTTTATTTGGAAATGTTCAAGAAAGCTAATATTTATGCGGGTTTCCGGGAATGATAAACTTGTTTTTGACTTTGCTTGACAGAATGGGATGACCTCGGACGTGTGGTGGTTCCGAAGGAGATCAGGCGGACACTTCGTTTGCGCGAAGGAACGCCGTTAGAGATCTTCACGGACCGTGAGGGGGAGATCATTCTGAAGAAGTACTCGCCGATGATGGAACTGAATGCGTTTGCAGGGCAGTATGCAGACGCGATGGCGCAGTCGACAGGGCTTATGGTCTGCATCACGGACCGGGACCAGGTGGTCGCGGCGGCCGGCGGGGCGAAAAAGGACTTTTTCCAGAAGCCTATCAGCCGGGCGCTGGAGCATGTGATCCAGGAGCGGATGACGGTGCAGGCGGGAAAGGATGAGCGGGCGTTCACGCCTGTGACGGACGATGACAGCGAGGGAATCACTGCGCAGGTGATCACTCCGATCATCTGTGAAGGTGACGCGATCGGGTCGGTCATTGTGATGAGCAGGGAGCCGAGGGCGAAGTTCGCGGATGCAGAGGTGCGTTTGGCGGCGACGGCGGCGGGATTCCTGGGACGGCAGATGGAGAGCTGAGAATTGAGGCTGGGCGAGATTTGAAACAGCAGTAAAAATGTTGAGAAAATATGCCTGGTAAGATAAAAAACGAAAAAAGTCCACATGATGATATTTTAGAAGAGATCACTTCAATAAATATTATCATGTGGACTTTGACTTTTATTTACAACGAATCAAAAAACGATCGTAACTGTTCAGTAGGTCTGCGCACTTGCTGCGCTGACCGTAAGAAAACATAGGCTGGAGGGCAAAAATCCCATCAGCGAAGCTGATCTGGAATGGATTTTTGCGTGTAACTATGAAGGTACTGAATAGTTACAAACGATCTAAATAAAAGGCATTATGCAAATGCACATTTCTAATTGCCATGCATCCGGAAGAAGCTGCCGGTGGCGGTTCCGCAGGTGAACAGTGTATCCAGACTATGTTCATGCGGGCAGACTTTTCGGATTCTGACATTCGTTATGCACGTAATTATTCGGTCTACGCTAGTTTGGGCTGAAAGAACTTTATTTCCCAGCCTGCTTCTTCGAATTCCCATAGATATACACCATGATCGAAGCAATCGCAACCAATGCGCCGCCGAGGATTGAGGTGGATTTTACAGGCTCGCCGAGGATCGCTGCGCCGAGAACGATGCTGAACAGGATTCCGGAGTAGTTGTAGATACTGATCTCGGATGCCGGGGCGAAGCGGTAAGCGTAGGTGATGAATACCTGGCCCAGGGAGCCGAAGAGGCTGATCAGCATGAGCAGCATAAACTGATGCGGGTCTGGCATAACGAAATTGCTGATGACGAACGGCAGGGAACCAAACACGCTGAAGGTTGAAAAGTGCATGATAACGGTGATTCCGTCGACTTTTCCCTTAAAGTAGCCGAGAAACGTGTACGCAACGCCGGATGTGATGGCGGAGAGCAGCGCGACTACCAGCGGAAATGGGTCGGACTGGAAGCTCGGACGGAATACGATGAATGCGCCGATAACGGACAGTGCCAGCGCCGGGATCTGGATCGGGGAAAGCTTCTCCTTCATAAACACAGCAGCCAGCAGTGTGACAAAGATCGGGGAGAGCTTATTTAATACGGTGACATCTCCCTGTGCAGCATGGCTGGAGGCGTAGAACAGCGTGATCAGGCCCAGAAATCCGAAGAAAGAGCGGCCGAACAGGTACGGCTGGTATTTTTTCGGGCCGTAGTAGGAACCACGTTTTTTACGGATGATGAAAAAGGAAACGATCAGGATGAAGAGATTGCGGACGCAGATCTGCTCCATCGTTGGAATTTCGCGGCTCATACGGACAACGACCTGCATGGAGGCGAAAGAAAGCGCGGACAGGATCATAAAGAGGATGCCCTTTTGTTTTTGTGTGATATTCATGATGTCCTCCTGTGAAATTGTAATCGAGGAATAGCTCAATTAGAGTGATGATATGTCAAAAGACACGACAATTAAGAGTATAACTTTTTTTCATGGAATCGTCAATTGGTGCAAATATGTAGAAAAAATAAAAGATTTCAGGAGGACAAGTGGAGTATGTTTGGTGCGGATTAAATTGGAACAAATGGACGGTGATGGACTGCAGTTAAAAAACAGAATGCATATTGCCAGAGAAATAGAATCCAGTTACAATGATAGCAGAAAATAGTATTTAAAACTGTTGGCGGAGAGCGTAGGCGGAACCGACGGGGAGAGGACCGGGCGATCGTCAGAGGCTCGAAACAGCAGAAAAATGAATGAAAACGGATAAGGTGAGGAAATACTATGTATACATTCGAGGACTTAAAGCAGATCATGAAGACACTGCGTGCGGAGGATGGCTGTCCATGGGACCGGGCGCAGGATCATGACACGTTGAAAAAGCATCTCGTGGAGGAATGCGCGGAGGTGCTGGAGGCGATCGATGCTCATGACACGGAAAATCTCTGCGAGGAGCTGGGGGATGTCCTGTTCCAGGTCATGTTCCACAGTGAGATCGAGGCGGAGCAGGGAAATTTTACCGTGGATGATGTGGTGAACGGCATCTGCGAGAAGATGATCCGCCGCCATCCACGGGTCTTCGGAGGCGAGATTCCGGAGGTGGAGAACGAGAAGGACCTCTGGGAAGCGATCAAGAAACAGGAGCGGGAGGAAAAGAAAAAACGGGCCGCCGCACATTGATGAAAAGTGCGCAAAAACACGGCAAAAACGGGCAAAAATCCTTGACAAAGAATGCAGAAACATATATAAATGTAAGAGTGCAATGCAAAGGTCCTTCGGGCAGGCTTTGTCCGCAGGTTTGAAATGAATTTTAGGAGGAAATAAAACAAATGAACAAGACAGAATTAATCGCAGCAGTTGCTGAGCAGGCAGAACTCTCCAAGAAAGATGCTGAGAAGGCACTGAAGGCTTTCACAGATGTTATTGCAGCAGAGTTAGTTAAAGGTGAGAAGGTACAGTTAGTTGGCTTCGGCACATTCGAGGTATCCGAGAGAGAGGCTAGAGAGGGAAGAAACCCGCTTACAGGCGAGAAGATCACGATCGCAGCTTCCAAGAACCCGAAATTCAAAGCTGGTAAGGCTTTAAAGGATATGGTTAACGCTTAATTCTGTTTAGAATGATAAAAGTGGCTGTGTAGGCAGCACGTGTTTGGATCCCCTCCGTGATATGCGTATTGCGGAGGGGGTAATTGTTTTCAGGTAATGCTCCAGCCGGGGCGTTCAAGGCGGAACATGTATGTTCCGGAATGAAGCACGGTGCTGGAGGGAAAAGGAGCAGTTATGCGTTTAGACAAATATCTGAAGGTATCCCGTATCATCAAGCGCAGAACCGTGGCGAACGAGGCGTGCGACAGCGGCCGTGTGATGCTGAATGATAAGATTGCGAGAGCCAGCGCGGAAGTTAAGGTCGGAGATGTGATTGAGGTGGCATTCGGAACAAAAGCCGTCAAGGTCCGTGTGACGAGCGTGCAGGAGACGATCCGCAAGGAAGATACGAAGGAAATGTTTGAATATATTTAGGAAAAACCTCACAGTGAAAACTGATGAGGTTTTTTATGTAAGGCGCGAAAACATACCAAAACATACTCTTTATTATACCGGAGTCCATAGATTCAAGTGAATCCATATGATATAATCGACTCGTTGTCACACCCAATCTGGCAACAGAAAGGGGGTGAATGCATGGAGTCGATAATTTCATTTCTGGTTTCCGTTATGGCAAGTGTGATCGCATACTATATTTGCAAGTGGTTAGACGGAAACGACAGTGGCAATTAGCCCAAATGAAAACCCCAGAGAATGGCCTCTCTGGGGTTTTCGCTTGTGAATTGCATGGATACAATTTCATTTCTGGTTACCGATATTGTAGCATATGCAAAAATGTATTTCAATATGCCAAAAGTGAAAAACAGCATAAAAATTTTTTTACTTCATATATTTAAAACATATTTACATATACAGGAGGTTTTTATGGAAGAGAATCCGGGAATGGCGCATAAGATCGTTTTGAATAATCGGAATCAGGGAAATCTCACGGGGATCCTGGATGTGATCTCCTTTGACGAGAACACCATCGTGCTGGACACGGACATGGGACTTCTGACCATCAAGGGAAAAGACCTCCATGTAAACCGGCTGAGTCTGGAAAAAGGTGAGATCGATATTGAGGGCAGGACGGACAGCCTTGTGTATTCGGCGGGCGGCGGCGCGAAGAGCGGGGAATCATTTTTTGCAAAATTATTTAAGTAGTGGAAAAGCAGTGATGAAAGAGTTCATGAGGAAAAATTCAGGTAACCGCAGAAAATAGATCATGTGACGAAAAATGAGACCATGAAAGAGAAAATAAGCAGGAAATTTAAACTCGGAGGTGCCTTGTGAGTCCCTATCTTACTCTGGAAGTCCGCCTGGTTGGCATGAGTACGGTGCTCGGCTTTATTTTGATGGCGAGTTATGACTTTTTGCGGCTATTCCGCTTTTTTGTTCCCCATGGGCGGCTGTGGACGGGGATCGAGGATTTTTTTTACTGGATCTATGCGGCTGTCATGACGTTTCTTCTGCTGTTTTACGAGAACAGCGGTATTGTTCGGGCGTACATCATTGCGTGTGTGTTTTTCGGCATGATTTTTTATGATAAAATCATTAGCCGGAATGTGTTTCAGCTATTGAAAAAGCTGAAAAAATGGTATAAGATTAAAAGATAGAATAGTTTTGTTGGTTAGAACGGGAGGGAAAATCCAGAAGGAAGCGAGAAATCATGGGAGAAAACCGGAACAGACGAAATAAAAGAAAATCGAAAAACAGTCTGAGCAACCGGATGGCGTTAATTGGAATCACGGTGGTCGTAGCGAGTCTTGCTGTGGTAGTCCATATCGGCGGCGCTTCCCTGAGAGAACGCGATCTGGAATATCAGGCGCGGGAACAGGCGCTTGAGAAGTCCCTCGCGAAGGAAGAGGCGAGAGCCGCGGAACTCGAGGAGTACCGCGTGTATGTTCAGACGAAGCAGTATATTGAGAAGGTCGCGAAAGAGAAACTGGGGCTTGTAAATAAGGATGAAATTCTGTTTAAGGCCGATGAATCAAGCTAGGGCGAATCATGTCACTAACTTTTAAAAATTAAATACGGGAATCCGACAAATATTTCCCGCCTGCCTGCATATAATAAAATGGCGTATTCTGCGCCGTTAAAGCTGGTCATGGAGATCGGAACGGTCTTTGTGACAGGGTACGCAGGTTAGGAGGGATTTTTGTGTTTGGAAATCGGGAGGTACATAGAAAGCTGTCCGGGACCGGGGGCTATGCGGCGGGGCGGCTTGCGGAGATATCTGAGTCATTAGGACAGCTTGCGAAGGTTATGAAAAATTCCGGCGAAGATCCCGGACTTTCCAGGGAGGACGGGATCGCGGCACTGGAATCGGCGGCGTCCATGGTCTGCGGGAGCTGCGACCGCTGTGGCATGAAACAGGAATGCCTGGAGGATCAGGACGGGGAGAACTATTTTCTCTATTATCTGCTTCGCTCTTTCGAGAAAAAGGGCGCTCTGGAATATCCGGACATGCCTAGGGAGTTCCTGGACCGGTGCCGGAAGAAAACGGATTATCTGCGGGAATTAAATAGAAGTCTTGGGCGGTCCACGATGAATCTCGCCTGGAAGAACCGGTTTCTGGAGAGCAGGGACGCGGTCATGCTGCAGTTTGAGGAGATGGCGGGGATCCTGGGGGAGTTCTCCGGGCAGATGGAGCAGGCGGCGGATGTGACGGAGGCGCTGGTTCCGGCGGTGCGGGCGGCATTTCGGAAACGGCGGATCGCCCTGGAGGACATGCTCGTTTTGAAATATGGGGATGGACGCCGGGAGGCATTCCTCACGGCACGGACAGGAAACGGACGGTGTGTGACCGTGAAGGACATGGCGGCGTTGTTTGGACAGGCTGTGGGGGCGGAATTTATCCCGGCGAGGAATGGGAAGACGCTGGTCACGAGAAAATCGTCCATGGTGCGTCTCATCGAAAAGGGAAGCTACCGGATCCTGTTTGGATGTGCGAAGACCCCGAAAGAGGGGGAAGAAGTCTCCGGTGATAATTATATGTTCCGGAACACGCTGCCGGGGCAGGTGGCGTTGAGTCTCTCCGACGGAATGGGGAGCGGACCGGCGGCTGGGGCTGACAGCGAGCAGGTCATGGAGCTGGCGGAGCAGCTTCTGGATACGGGATTTTCGGCGCGGTCTACGTTAAAGCTCATCAACACGGTGCTCCTGCTGAATGGCATGGGTGACCGGCCGGCGACGATGGATCTGGGACTTGTGAACCTCTATACGGGGGTGCTGGAGATGATGAAGCTTGGGGCGGCGGCATCGTTTTTACTGCCGGACCGGCGGGGCGGCGGCGAGGCAGAGGGCCTGGAGGCAGAAACAGTCCCGGCGGGAGTGCTGAATCCCGTGGAACCGGTGATGATATCGAGGAAGCTGTGGGACGGAGATAAGATCATTATGGTCAGTGACGGAGTCCTGGATGCTATGCCGGGAGTGGAGAAGGAGAAAGCGTTCCGGGAATTTCTGGATGGTCTGCCCGACGCGGGGGTGCAGGAGACGGCGGAGATGATCTTGACGTTTGCATTGTCGTTTGAGGGAGAGCCGCGGGATGATATGACGGTGCTGGTGGGCGGAATATACGGGTAAAGGTAATCACAAACGCACAAAGATTTTAGATATCATTACAGGAAAAACAGCGGAGAAGAAAATGGCAGGAAAAACAGCAGTGAAAACAGATGTAAAAGCGGGCAGATTTCGGCAGAAAGTTCTTAGCTTTATGAAGAAAAATCATATGACAGACCGGGGAGACAGCGTCCTGGCGGCAGTATCTGGAGGCGCGGACTCGGTCTGCCTGCTTTTGCTTTTGCATGAGATGGCGGCGGAGCTTGGAATTAAAGTCTTTGCATTTCATATGAACCATGGGATCCGCGGAGCGGAGGCTGACCGGGATGAGCAGTTTGTGATGGAACTCTGTGAGCGGTTAAATATTCCGCTCACCGTGGCGCATGAGAAAGTGGAAGAATATGCAGCGGAACGTGGTTTATCGGGCGAAGAAGCAGGGCGGATCCTGAGATATCATCATTTGGGAGAGACTGCGGAAAAGTATCAATGCGCGAAGATCGCTGTCGCACATCATGAAGATGATGATGCGGAGACGGTGCTTTTGAATCTGTTCCGGGGAAGCGGACTTGCCGGACTTTCCGGGATCCGGCCGGTGCGGGAGAATATTATCCGGCCGTTATTATGTGTTTCACGGAAAGAAATTGAGGGATACTTAAATGAGCAGGAGCTTTCCTGGTGCGAAGACTCCACAAATAAGGAAAATGACTACACTCGGAACAAGATCCGAAACGAACTTCTGCCCTGGGTGACAGAGAATATAAACAGCCGGGCAGCAGAACATATTCTGGCGGTGTCGGAGTTTGCGGCGCAGGCAGACGCATATTTTGAGATGGAAGCAGAGAAAATTCTGGAAGAAAGCTGTTCAAAAAGAAGAGAAGAGGGGAAACAGCCGAATTCCAAAAATGCGGGGGAAGCAGATGGAAAAGAGTCTGGGACAGGTCAGAGCTCGAAAGTGGCAGAAAATGAGATGAAAATGTGTACAAAAATAAACACAGACATTTTCGATCCACAGCCCGAGATTCTGAAAACCTACATCGTCCGCCGCATGATCCTAAACGCCGCAGGGAAAGCGAAAGATATCACGGAACGCCATATCCGCTCCGTAATGGATCTCTCCGGTCCGGGTGGTGGGCATACTGTAGACCTGCCATATGGTCTCAAAGCGGTGCGTGGATATGAGACATTAGGGATCGTACAGAACAAAAATCCATCGCAAATGTCTGGGTCAGATCAGAAGCAGGAGAGAAAACCGGTTTTTGAAAATAAAATCAACCCGGAAACAGATATGGATGAGATTCTGGATCTGGGCGGAACACACATCCGCCTCCATGCCGTCCACCGGAAAAAAGAGCCGGAAATTCCGAAAAACCAGTATACGAAATGGTTTGACTATGATAAAATAAACGTTGGATTATCCATAAGATACAGGAAAAATGGGGATTATCTCACACTTTCCGGGGGTGGAAAAAAGAAGCTCCGCAGGTATATGATCGATGAAAAGATCCCGGAAAATGAGCGGGACCGGATCCCGGTCCTTGCAGATGGAGACCATGTATTATGGGTAGTCGGATACCGAATCAGTGATTATTATAAAATAACAGATGAGACTGAGCACATCCTGGAGGCGGAGGTGATCCTGCCTGGTGGGGGAGAGCCGGAAGGCGGCAGACAGGCAGGCATCTGGAATTGCAAAGGAGAAGACCATGGCTGATAAAATTCGTGTATTATTAAATGAAGAAGAAGTTGACAGGCGGATCAAAGAGATCGCGGAGCAGATCAACAAGGACTATGAGGGAAAAGCGGTTCATCTGATCTGTATCTTAAAGGGCGGTGTATTCTTTACCTGTGAGCTTGCAAAGCGCCTGACTGTCCCGGTTACACTGGACTTTATGTCCGTGTCCAGCTACGGCAGCGGCACAGAGTCCTCCGGCGTTGTAAAGATCATCAAAGATCTGGACCAGCCGCTTGAGGGAAAGAATGTCCTGATCGTGGAGGATATTATCGATTCCGGACGCACACTTGCGTACCTTATCGATATTTTACACAAGAGAAATCCGAACTCCATCCACTTATGCACTCTGCTTGACAAGCCGGAGCGCCGCGTAAAGAAACAGGTAAAAGTTGATTACACCTGCTTTACGATCCCGGATGAGTTCGTTGTAGGCTATGGCCTCGATTATGACCAGAAATACCGCAACCTTCCGTTCATCGGCGTTGTGGAGCAGCAGTAAGGAGGCACCCCAAGTTGAAACAGAACCAGCAGTTCCGCGGAATCGGTCTCGTCCTGCTTGTGATCGCGCTTATCACATTCGCGTCAAGCCTGACGAGCCAGGGGAGCTTATTCAGCCAGGAGATGACCCACCAGGAATTCATGGTGGCCGTGGAGAATAAGACCATCGAATCCGTAGACATCAATCAGAACCAGCAGCCGCCGACCGGAATCCTGGATATATTGCTGAAAAGCGGAGACCGGGCAGTTGTCGCAGTGTCCGATGTAAAAGAAGCAGAAAAACTTCTCCGGGAAAACTCTATCGACTATATTGTCGAGAATGTTCCACAGGAGAATTACCTGATGTCCGTTATCATCCCGGTAGCATTGAGCGCTGTGGTCATCATGTTCATGTTTATGTTCATGAACGCGAGACTCGGTGGTGGCGGCGGCGGAAACTCCAAGATGATGAATTTTGGAAAGAGCCGCGCGAAGATGAGCCGGACAAATTCCGTGAACTTCTCAAATGTCGCAGGACTTGAGGAGGAGAAGGAAGAGCTCGAAGAGATCGTTGATTTCTTAAAGAATCCGAAGAAATATACGGATGTGGGCGCGAGGATCCCGAAGGGAGTGATCCTTGTGGGCCCTCCGGGAACCGGTAAGACACTTCTCGCGAAGGCGGTTGCCGGTGAGGCCGGTGTCCCGTTCTTCTCCATCTCCGGATCGGACTTCGTAGAGATGTTCGTCGGTGTCGGCGCATCCCGTGTCCGTGACCTTTTCGAGGACGCGAAGAAAAACGCGCCGTGCATCGTCTTTATCGACGAGATCGATGCCGTTGCGAGACGCCGCGGTACCGGTATGGGCGGCGGACATGACGAGCGCGAGCAGACCTTAAACCAGCTCCTCGTTGAGATGGATGGTTTCGGCGTCAATGAAGGAATTATCGTTATGGCGGCGACAAACCGTGTAGATATCCTGGATCCGGCTATCTTAAGACCGGGCCGTTTCGACCGGAAGGTCGGAGTCGGAAAACCGGATATCCGCGGACGTGAGGAGATCTTAAAGGTCCACTCCAAGGAAAAGCCACTGGGCGACGATGTAGATTTAGCAAGAGTGGCACAGACCACAGCCGGATTTACCGGTGCGGATCTGGAAAACCTCTTAAATGAGGCGGCAATTCTCGCTGCAAAGCAGTCCCGCCGCTATATTCTCCAGGCTGATATCGATCAGGCATTCGTGAAGGTCGGAATCGGTGCGGAGAAGAAGAGCAAGGTGATCTCCGAGAAAGAGAAGAAGATCACGGCTTACCATGAGACGGGTCACGCGATCCTGTTCCATGAACTCCCGGATGTTGGTCCGGTCCACACGATCTCCATCATCCCGACCGGCATGGGCGCGGCTGGATACACGATGCCGCTTCCGGAGAAGGATGAGATGTTCAACACGAAGAGTAAGATGTTAGAGACCATCATGGTTTCCCTTGGCGGACGGATCGCTGAGGAGATCATCTTCGGTGATGTGACCACAGGCGCGTCCCAGGATATCAAACAGGCATCCGCGATCGCCCGGGCGATGGTGACCCAGTACGGTATGTCTGAGAAGCTCGGAATGATCAACTATGGCAGTGATGATGACGAGGTGTTCATCGGAAGAGATCTGGCGCATACGAGATCCTACGGCGAGCGTGTTGCATCCGATATCGACAGCGAGGTAAAGCGGATCATCGACGAGTGCTATGCGAAGGCGAAACAGATCATTCTGGATCATGAGGATATTCTTCATAAGTGCGCGGCACTGCTGATCGAGAAAGAGAAGATCGGTCAGGAAGAGTTTGATCGTTTATTTACAGGTGCTGAGGAAAAGTCTGCAGCAACAGAATAAATTTCTGCGTTGGTGGTTCCCTGGGCAGCAGAAAAAGAAAGACTTAGAAATGCTTTGACGGGTCATTTTGAGTAAAACTTTAAAAACTTAAGCAGATCGACGTTTGTGCAAAAGAAATACAGCCAAACGTCGATTTTTTGCTTGAAATGATAAAAATGCATAAAGAAAAATGGACCAATGGCAGAATGAACAAAAAATATTTTCATGTTTTTAAATGTTTGTGCACACTTATCCGGATTCCTATGCTATATTACTACACGTAACCCCCCAATACATTATATAGTTTTTGCTATACCCCATAAGAGACATAATACCTTTTCCGGAAGAAGGCCAGTGGTTCCCCCCGCTGGCTTTCTTTCTGCCCATTTTTAGACAAAAGACCTGGAATTTTTGCCGCAGTTCAGAGCGGCTGGTTTCAGGTCTTTCTATTTTTCGGATCTTTCCATTTTCAGAAAAAACGTGCAAACAGGTGCACAATCCTGTATAATATCACTTGTGAGTGAAGTAATGAAAACAGATATCAGTCATACGGCTGCGTGCTGACCGGGCAGCCGTTTCAGATCAGTAAGGGAGGCCATTCAAAATATGTTGAAGGCGGCACTTTTCAGTGATGGGACAAAAGAGTACCGCATTCCGGAAGAACCGGAGTGCGGGGATAAAGTAACGATCAGGTTCCGGACCGGAGCCGGGGATGTGGATCATGTGTATGCGGTGGTCCGGGATGCCGTAAGCCGGGAAGAGGGCAGGCGGCTGGAACTTAAGAAAAAGGAATCCATCGGAAGATTTGATTTCTATGAGACAGAGATTTTAGTGGGAGAGACCCCGCTGCGATATGATTTTGAGGCGGTAAAGGGGAGCGAGGTCTGCCATTACAATCGTCTCGGCGTTCTGGAGACCGGCGGCATGGATGCGCCTTTCGTGATCACTCCGGGATTCCATGTACCGGAATGGGCGAAGGGTGCCCTGATGTACCAGATCTTCGTGGACCGGTTCAACAACGGAGATCCGACGAACGATGTTCTGGGGGACGAGTATGTCTACATCGGATTCCCGGTGACGAAGGTGGAAAAATGGGATGATCGGCTTTCGGTTCTCGATGTGGACCGGTTTTACGGCGGTGATATTCAGGGGATCTGGGATAAGTTAGACTATCTTCAGAGTCTGAAGGTGGAGGTCCTCTACCTGAGTCCGGTGTTCGTGTCTCCGTCGAACCATAAGTACGACTGTCAGGATTACGAGCATATCGATCCGCATTACGGCGTGATCGTAAAGGATGAGGGCGGGCTTGTGACGGGAGACGCGTCAGACAACGGGAATGCGAAGCGGTATTCCGTGCGCACCTCTGACCGGGAAAATCTGGAGGCCAGCGATGAGTTTTTTGCCCGCTTTGTGCAGGAGGTCCATAAGAGGGGGATGCGGATTATCCTGGACGGCGTGTTCAACCACTGCGGTTCCTTCAATAAATGGATGGACCGGGAGAAGATCTATGAGAAGGACGGCGGGTATGAGCCGGGGGCTTACCTGACAGCGGACAGTCCGTACCGGGATTTCTTCCTGTTCGGAGATCAGGACGGATGGCCGGACAATGATTCCTACGAAGGCTGGTGGGGACATAACACGCTGCCGAAGTTAAATTACGAGGGATCCAAGAAGCTGTACCAGTATGTGCTGGACATCGCGAAACGCTGGCTCTCCCCGCCATACTCCATCGATGGCTGGAGACTTGACGTGGCGGCGGATCTCGGGCATTCACCGGAGATGAACCACCGGTTCTGGAGAGATTTCCGGAAGACGGTGAAGGAGGCGAACCCGGACGCGCTGATCCTGGCGGAACATTATGGGGACGCTTCAGACTGGCTTTCCGGGGATCAGTGGGACACGGTGATGAATTACGATGCGTTCATGGAGCCGGTCTCCTGGTTCCTCACAGGCCTTGAGAAGCACAGCGAGCGGAAGGATGAGCACCTGCTCCACAACAGCCAGGCGTTTATGTGCTCCATGCTTTCCAATATGAGCCGGATGCAGACGGGATCGCTATACGCGGCGATGAATGAGCTTTCGAACCACGATCACTCGAGATTCCTTACGAGAACGAACCGCGTGGTGGGACGGCTTTATAAGCCGGAGGACGCTGAGAACGCGGAAAAAGGCATCAATTACGGAACATTCCGTTCCGGCGCCCTGATCCAGATGACATGGCCGGGGGCTCCGACGATCTATTACGGGGATGAGGCCGGTGTCTGCGGCTGGACAGATCCGGACAACCGGAGAACGTTCCCGTGGGGAAAGGAAGATCTGGAGCTCACGGAATTCCACCGGTATCTGACGGGGATCCGGAACAGGACTTCTGTGTTCAGGCGGGGGGCGTTTAAGCCGCTGTTGGCGGAGAACGGCATGATCGCCTACGGAAGGTTTGACGCAGACGAGCAGGGAGTCGTCGTGGTGAACAGCGAGGACTATGCACAGAGAGTCCGGATCCCGGTATGGGAAGCGGAGGTGACCGCAGATGCCATGGTCCGTGTGATGCTCACGGACGCGAAGCGCTACAATGTGGGAAGCCTGAAATACCCGGTGGTGGATGGTGTGATGGAAGTGGAGCTTCCGGGAAATGGGGCGATGATCTTTATCGCGCGGAGTTCTGGGCAGGATGATGAAAAAATTGCTTGATTTTTGAATTAATGTATGGTATCATTTTGACTTGTCAGAATGATATGGGCGGATTCCCGAGTGGCCAAAGGGGACAGACTGTAAATCTGCTGCAACTTGCTTCGGT
>ERZ780144.652-NODE-652-length-46468-cov-4.930321_pt1 | contig 46468 bp, 36 predicted proteins | sample MGYA00511380_ERZ780144 | MGnify/ENA primary metagenome ERZ780144 (study PRJEB29588, sample SAMEA1965858) | human gut metagenome | biome: human gut; feature: human-associated habitat; material: faeces | place: Denmark | collected 2008/2010 ... | reverse complement strand
CAGCCATAAGAGGAGTGGCCACACTAAACGTAGTTGCAGTACCCGCAAGTAAGGCAAATAAAGCAAATAAATCAATAATTCTTCCTAATATGCCATCAGCATGTTTTCCAATAATTGGACGACAAGCTTCAGAATATCTCTGACGATTTTTCTTCCTGACATGAAGCATAAACCCAAATACTACTGCAAGAACAAGATAAAACGCCCATGGAATGAAGCTCCAGTGAAACAAAGGAAATACTCCTGCCCATTCTGCAATTGAGCCAAGTTCCTCAATATGAGGATTTGTAGCATACATTACCCATTCTGCGAAAGAGTAAAACAGAATATCCGCAGCAAGGCCACATGTAAACATCATACTCCCCCAAGCAAAAAACGAATACTTAGGTTTTTCATCTGGTTCTCCAAGAACAACATTGCCGCATTTTGAAAAAGAAAGAAAAATAGAAATCAAAAGTACTCCAAGGCCTATAACAAGGTAATAAATGCCTAAGGTATCTCCAAAGAAAAACCTCACTTGTCCAATAATATTATTTGACTGTTCTGGAAAAATAAACAGTACACCTGCCAAAATCATAATAATAATGAATGGGGCTAATGTTATCAACCAATCAATTCTACCACTTTTCAACTTATTCATGATTATAATTCCTCCAATTCCTGTGTTTCGTAATAGTATTTATATTTATGCCCCACTTCAAATGTAAAACCAGCAGCTGCATTATTTTTATCTTTAAAAGCTATAACATTCATAAGATTTTTTTCCTCAGTTTTCAACCTATGAGCAATACTTTTTAGAATTGAAGAACGAGTATCCTCAATATAAGAACTATCAAACTTACGAAGTTCATCTAACGTATCAAATTCAAAAATGAAATTTGAAGGATACTTTCGGATTTTCATATCCAACTCACTAATATGATCGATATATATATCCTCCCACAATTTATCTGCCGTTTCTGGCCACTCATACTCTGTTTCGAGAATAGAAAGAAATCTTTTACTAAATTCCTCCGACCAAAATACATGGCCAAGCATTATCCAGGAATCTTTCCCACCGACAACTACATTCTTAATTCTTCCATTATCTTCTTCAATACACCATTCGTTTGTTTCACCCTTAACATAAACTCCCGAATAATAGCTCTCATCAACTTCCACTTCAAATGGATTGTTAAGAAAATAATTATCTGACGAACAAATATAAGAATTTTTTAGATACTCTCTCACAACATAAATACTCGCATTATTATTTCGAATTAAATAATCCGGATTATGAACTAACACAACGCCATATTTCTTTTTTAAGTATTCAAATTGTTCTGCCATATATCCCGTTACAACTATAATCTCTTTTATTCCTGCTTCTTGAAGCTGCCTAATTTGTCTCTCGATTAAAATTTCACCTTTCACTTCAATAAGTGCCTTATGCTTCTCAAATGATAAAGGAGCAAATCGACTTGCTGTTCCAGCTGCCATAATAATAGCATTATTTACTTTCATTTAATTCCTCCATTACAATTTTATAGTAATCCTTTGCATATCTATACTGTCGTAATGAATACTCTCCAAATTCAACACCAAGACTTCTCTTGTATTCACACCAATTGCTCCAAAGGAGTCCGCAAGCTGCAATATAGCAATAAATTTTGATTCGTATTTCATCTGGACATTTATTTTCAAAATAGATATTAATTAAACGGTCGACCTGACGTTTGTTATAAAGCGCATAAATACAGAACATTGCAATATCTACATGGGGATCCTGCATTCCAGCATACTCCCAGTCAATTAACCGAATGTCTCCATCTAATGTAAATAAGAAATTATCTGGTACTGCATCAATATGAGTAAGACATCTTGTCTCTACATGCTCGTCAATATACTTTTTCAAATTAAATACATTTTCTTTTGTTTTTGTATAATCTCTATAAATTGACGTTTTCCCGTTCCATAGACTTTCGTAAAATTCTATTTTTTCAAAAATATTAAACTCATGATTAACAATAAGTTTCTGTCTATGAAAAGTTCGAAGCTTTTTCATACAGGCTTTCAAATCATCAACATTATCCGGATCACAAGTTCTAGAACCTTCTAAAAACTCAGTTATCTTATAACCATTCTCTGGATTGATATATGCAATATTATCGCAAATATGTTTACCATTAATTAGTTTATATACTTCTGCTTCTTCTCTCCTATTAATCAATTGATCCGTTCCTTCACCTGGAATACGCATGATATATTTTTTATCTTTGCATGAGAACAAAAAAGATCTGTTTGTCATTCCCTTTTTTAACACTGTAATATTAACGATATCGGAATCTGAAACACCAAGCGTCTTAGCAATAATACTGATTGCATCTGATTTAAGATGGTTAGATTCTTCATCTAGTTCACGAAGTTGCTCGTATGTATTGATTTCCACCACATTATTAGCATGAACAACTCTTGCCTGAACAATCATTCTGTCATTCTCATAAAGAGTTTCTTCCCAAAATGCCCCATCATATCTAGAATTATTATCAAATACCATCAATCTTTCTTTAACTCTCTCGCTCTGTTCCTTAACTAAATACGAAATACCCACCATCGCATTACCGCCTTGTCTTTCCGGAACCGACACCAATTCATTTTTCCGGTTAACGCGAACATTGCTCTCATTATCAACAAGATCAGAAACCATATACCATGAATAAAGTTCGTGCCTGTGAAAAGGATTTCTATCACACCATATATCACATGGAATAATATATGTGTTTGAAAGATATTCTGAGGCCAAAGCTAATGAATGTAAATTATTTTTTGATGAATACTCTTCGTTAACTATCAATTCTACTCCATATTCATCAATAAGATATTCAAATTGTTCCTTCATAAAACCAACTACTATACAAATATTCATAACCCCCACTTCATGTAATTGTTTTATAATTCTTTCAATTAAAGGTTCTCCATTAACTTCCATCAGTGCCTTAGGACTTTGTGTATTAATTGGAACCATTCTCATTCCGAATCCTGCAGCTAATATAATCGCATTTTGAGGTGCTTTGTTTCTAAATTCCTCTCTTGCTCTTTCGGTAGGACGAACATAATCATCAAGATACTCTTCCTTCATTAGATTTTTAATACATTTATTTACAACTCCTAATGAATGTCCACTTGTCTCCGATAAAATCCTTTGATTAATAAATGGTTCTACTAATAAGTTGTTCAAAATATCTGATTCTTGTTTGTTCATGAAAATATTTTTTTCCTTTCTTATGAACTCAACGTGATATAAAAAGCTAAGAGATCGGAATTCTATCTCCCAGCTTTCATCCAATCACGTTATTGTCATCCAGTCATTTAACTACTAATTTCCTAACTTTATAATCTAAGATAATTCTGAATACTATAATCTTCTTATGAACTTATCATGCAGGGCATATTTTTAATTATCCTATATGTTTTTTCATATAATCAATCATATCTATATACATATTTATCAAATCATTTTTAGGCTCCCAACCTAATTGTTTAACTTTTGTAGTATCCAAATTCATATGCAATTCTGGAGCAAATCCACTATTACAATTATTATCTTCTTCAATTTTTACTTCTATGCTATTATTAGTCAATTTATCTGCAACCAAATTTGCCATCTCGTATATGGAACAATATGTTTGTTCATTAGCTACATTATACGCTTCATTTCTGGGGGCTTTAACCAAAACGTGAAAAATCGCAGATACTGCATCATCAACAGATAAATATGAACGCATTGTTTTCCCTTTCGTCTTTAAAACAATATTCTTTTTTTCAATAACACATCTCGCAAATTCCGCAAATACTCTTCCATCACTATAAGCAACCCCTCTACCAAACGTCTGAGTCAATCTTATTACATTGACAGGTATATTATATTGAGAAGCATATGCAATACAAATATTTTCACACATTCTTTTACTTTCCGGATAACAACTTCTAACCTGCATTGTATCCAAATTAGAACTATGTTCCTCATTTATTTTCAAATCATCTTGAGGAGTTCCATACACTTCCATGGATGACAAATATATAAATTTTGTAATATTTTTATCTTTAATTTGTTCCAAAATATTTCTTGTTCCATCAACAGCAACCGAAATTGTATCTACTGGATGCATAACAAATTCTTTACTAGAAGTAGTATTTGCTGAGTGAATAACATAATCTACTTCACAGTCGATTTCAGCATCTATTACGTTTCCTTCTATATATTTTATATAAGAACTCAGACCAAATATTCTTTCCGCTTTATCAACATTCCTTACTAAAGCATATATTTGTATATTACCATCGTACTCAATATTATATTTTAAGATAGATTTAATAATATTTTGACCTATCAAACCAGTGGCTCCAGTTATAAGAATTTTTTTATTTTCTATTTCATGTAAAATACTTGTACACATACTAACCTCCAACCAGTAGAAATACAACTATAATTTATCAGTCATATTTTGTCTTCTATACGAACATACTAATTTTTTATAAATTCATAAATTCAACAATACGTTCACAGCTTTTTCCATCTTGATATAAATATAAATAATTTGTAAGTTTTCGTCTTTTTTCTTTGTATAAATCCTTCCCATCATAAATTTCATTAATAAATCTCTTCATATCCTCTATTGAATATAATTTTTCCCCTACAACATAATCTTCATAATTTTCCATTGCAAAACCTAACTTAAATTCGTTTACATCCGAAAACACATGTGCAATTGGCTTATCCAATAGAATGTATGAATATGTTATAGATGAGTAATCACTTATCAATGCATCTGTATTCTTTAACAATTTGAACACATCAATATTTTTTTCTTTAACAACATCGTTATCTACAATAAAAACATTTTCAAAACATATTGTTTTTAGTTTTTTTATTGTATCTATATCCTGCTTCGGATGTATTTTTATAATCAATAAAGTATTGTTTTTTTTCAAAATATCATTTATTTCACAAAAATCTTTCTCCGTATTAATCAACGGTATTCCATACTCAAAATCTAGCAATGAGTCATTTCTTTTAAAACCACCACCTTTTCTAAAAGTTGGCATCCACAAAATTACTTTATTGTATTTTTTTAAAGTCAATTTTTCTATTTCTTTTTCTGAGTCCACATAAAAAATATCATGTCTAGGATATCCTAAATAAAGCATTTTTTTATTTGGATACTCAATTGACATTTGATTGCAATATATCGCGTCATAATTTGGAGACGGGGAAAAAAAATAATCAATTTTTTTCCTAGACATATTAAAAAAAGGTTTACAATTTTTTAAACAAATTGAACCATGATCAAAATAATACATTTTTTGATCATCCCTTGCCTTAGGAACTACTTCATTATCTGAAGTAAATATTTTGGCTCGAGAAATGTAATAGCTTTTTAATATTGAAGGTCTATGAAGTAAAAACTTTTTCACATTATACGGCAGCTTAATATCGTTTTTCTTTTTTAATAGCCAGACAATTAAATATTTTTGATTATATCCATGTTCGATTAAATAATTATAAAAGGCACCTCCATTACAATCAAAATCATTGTGACTTTCAATTACAATTATATTTTTCAACCCACTTCGTCTAAATATTATCGAAACAAATTTGGTTATCAAATTATTTATTTTTACTTCATAAATAATCTGAAACAGTCTCTTCCATCCTTGCTCTCTAATCACCCCAATTAACTTGTTCACTATCACTGTTCTCCTTTACTTTTTATAGCCGAATATATATTCAATAATTTATTTTTCTTCATAATTAATATAATTAAAAATGCAAATATTAAAGCATATCTAACAACCCATATTTTAATTAATAAAGTACTTACAATACATCCAGCAATTAATAAGACAAATATAAAAATGATAAAATGTAAAGAAATCATACTTTCACCATTATTTTTAACTTCTAAAATTTTTTTGCTAATATACCAATGCCCCAATGCATATAAGATATAACATATTAGTGTAGTATATCCAGCGGCAACATAGCCAAATTGTCTAATAAATATCCAATTTAAAAGTATATTAATCACTGCTGCAAAAACTGACGACACAGTAAAAAATTTTGTTTTTTCATAATAAAACTGGGGCAAAGATAATATATTATACATAAATATACATAATACACTTGCAGAAACTGGAGGAATAATCTTTGCTGCATCCATATATTTATTAGAGCCAAAAATTAATATCAACTCAGGACTTATTAACATAATAAAAATTGAAATAAACGAAACAAACAAAAACAAAGCTGTTATTGTTTGTTTCATACTTTCTATTTTTTTCTGTTTGAATTTTTCATACATCCAAGGTGTAATCGCACTATTAATTGCTGTAACTAATATTTGCGCAATCATACCAATACTATATGCTAAACCATAATACGCAACAGCTTCTTTTCCTACCATTTTATCAATCATAATTCTATCGCCCTGATTCAAAATTACCCCTGATAAATAATGTGGCAAAATAGGAATTGACATAGATAGCGCATATTTCCAATATTCTTTATTAAAAAAAGTTTTCCCCTTAAATAGCTGAAAACCAAACAACGGCAGACAAAAGAGTATTTCTACAAGAACTGTTGCAATTATCCTATATTCCGCTTTACCATTTCCCCAAACAGTAAACAGAATTCCTACTATTGGAATAAAAAAAGATCGAGATATTGTAAATATAATTAATTTCCTATAATCATATTCAAACCGCTTTCGCTCAGACCAATAATAGACTGCCGGTGTCAAAATTGTTTCTCCAAACATAAAAATAATAAAGTAAAAAGGTAAACCAACCAAATTGGCCACACTTTTATAACCACATAAAACAACTAATAAAACTATAGCATTTAACACTAATGTTAATACTAACATTGAGGAAGTAAATTCATTTCTATTTTTTTCATACTTTGATAAAGCATTATCATAAGTGCCGTTATACATATACAATGAAGTAAAAATAGTTAAAATTTGTAGCCATGATAAGTACACCGTATATAACCCGTACTCGCTTGTTGGCATAATGCGTGCAAAAACAGGAACTGTAATAAACGAAATTCCCTTTTGTAAAAAACTGCATATTGTAAACCAAATTACTGCTTTTGCCTTTATATCTAATTTCTTATATTGCCAAAAAAATTTATTCATGCTTTTACTTTCCTATCAAAAATGGATAACTAAATATTATCAAAAAAATGCAACTTGAATAGTATACAGGATTGAGAATCATAAATAAAATAAGCATTAAAATCAAAAAATAAAATCTTTTTTTAACATTTGTATTTTTTATTTTTAAGCTTATCCTTTTAATAATATAAAAGAACATATATGCAACCGGTATAAAGACAACTATTCCCGTCGCAGCAAGCATATCTAATATTTGAGAATGTAATCCTATTGCTGTATACATTGACTGATTTGATATAATTGTCCCTAATAAAGGATGTTTAAAAAAAGAATTTATGCTATTAAAGTATAACTCAAACCTTCCTGCAAAATTTCCATATAATGAATTCTGTTGAAGAGTCACATACAATTGGTAAATTCTTAACAATGTTAATTTAGGTACTTTTCCGTCCAAAGTTATATATAACCAATATACAATATCTTTTGCTGAAAATATAATTAATACCGCACATAAAAAAATCAGTATCGAAGAAATCACTTTTATATAATTAGGTATCTTCTCCCAACCAAAATATAATAAGAAACAAATAGCATACACAAGAGCAAACATCAACTCACATTTGACCATAAAAAACAATAATACTACTAAAAAAAATAACGAACTTCTTTTCTTATCCTCTTCATATTGTGCAATAAAAAAAGGAAATGCAAATGTCATTCCATATGTAATACTCCAAGAAGCTGTATTTTTTCGATACAATTCAAGCTCAGAAATATTGGTTACCTCTTTCATTCCATTTCCCAATCCTCTACAGGCCTCTGGATAACTAAACAAAACAATAATTGAAGAAATTGCTGTAAAAATAATAACAAATTTTATTAAAACTGAAAGACCATGTTTTAGCCTCAGATTTCCATATTCCAAACAAAACCATCCAACTAAAATCATTCCCCAACACATAGTGTTTTCAATCATAAATCCCCAAAAAGAAGTATATTTTCTCCAGCACTGGTGGTAACAATATAAATTGTATAATATTGAGGTACTTAATATAACCAAAAATTCAACACTTAACCGCCGATTTATACATAAAACAACTACTAAAAAAGCAATCAACAATAATAAACTGATTCCGTTCACTACTAATTTTCCAAATACATTTACCAAAGGCAAAAATTGGACTATAAATATTGCATATATAATCAATTCCATTATTAAATTATTAAAATTAGATTGTATTTTTATTTTCATTTGCTATTTAGTCCTTAACCATGATTTGTATACACGTTCTACATTCTCTGCCATTATTTCAGAACTATATTTAGTCCTAGCTTCTTCACTTGCCGTATAACCTAACTGTACAAGTTTTTGCTTATTATTCATTAGCTCAGAGAGCTGAAATGCTATGTCATTAATGTTTCCATATTGAAAAATAATACCATTAATATTGTTTTTTACCAATTCAACATTTGCACCTCTATCAGCACACATTACACATAGCCCCGCACACATAAATTCAGCTGTTGACAAGCCAAATCCCTCGCCTCTAGAATTGTTAATTCCAATATCATACTCTTGTAATAAATCTGCCATATTATCTGAATAACCTTTTAATTTCACAATTTCTTGTAAATTGTTCTCATTTATCAATGCCGTTATTTCCTCTAAATACCCATTTTGGCCATTTCCAAAAATATCAAATTGAATATTATTTCTATCTTTTTGATTTAACCTAGCAATTGCTTTTATAATATGATATTGTCCTTTTGCTTCACATACCTCTCCTAACATCACTAATTTAACTTTATTATTATTATGTTTAGCAATTTGAATTTTTTTAACTTCTATTCCGTTATATACCGTAGTTACTTTTTCCTTTAGAATACCATTATTAATCCAATCATTAGCCACGGTATTAGAAATTGCTATAAACTGCTGAGAATGATCATTCATATAATCTAATTGATTTTTTTTCAAAAAAGATAGTTGATAATGCGATTTATACATTTCTTGTATATACCATATGTGTGGCACCTTATAAATACTACTTAATTTTGCACCTAACAAGTCTCGTGATAAATTACTATGGATTATATCAACTGTATTAAAATCAATTATTTTACCAATTTTTTTTACCGCACATATCATCTTGAATTCAGCATTTATTAATCTATATTTATGTTTAAAAAAATCAACCACTTTATTTTCTTCCTTTTTATAAACATAAAAAGATGTATTAACTACGTAATTCTCGATTTTATTTTTTTCACAATATTTATTTATATCTCCATAACAAGAAGTTATTACAATAAAATCCACCCTATCACTTAATTGCTTTAAAAGATTTAAAGCAACCATTTCTGAACCATATAAACGTCCACTTCCACCTATTAAATATAAAACCCTCATATTTTCCCCTACTTAAAACAAACCTAATAACACTTTTATAAGATACAAAATAAAAGTTTCCCCAGAATATTCTCTAAAAAATCTATTATATTTTACCAAAGAAATTTTTCCCAATAATGTATCTGCTTTAGCTGCTATTAAAATTAATTTATTATTCTTAATTTGATCATAAAACTTATCAACTATTTCTTTTGCTAACTTACTTCTCCCTCTTCTTTTATTACGATCAAACAATTTTCTCAATTTATTTTTTATTTCAAATTTAAGACCACTTGTATTTGCGCCAACTAAATTGCTCCCATGTTGCCGGTAAAGCATAAACGATCTACAATCATAAAATATCCCATCATAAAGAGATGCAACCATAGCAATCCACACATCATGAATCCGTACTTTTAAAAGTTCACAACTTGGACGATTTTGCTCTTCTCTCAGTACTTTAAGAAATGTTTTTGGAAAAACCATTGTACATCCAGCTATCATATTCTTTTGCAAAATTCCAATCGAATTAGTATAAACAATAGTCTCCTCATCATATCTTTTGGAACCAATATTACCATTCCAATCGACCAATTGTTGATTGGATCCATATAATGAACATCTATTATTCTTTATACACTCTATCGCCTCAATTAATTTTCTTTTATACCAAATATCATCTTGATCAGCTAATGCATAAAAATCATACATTTCTGGAACAACATATATTAATTGCATAAAACTATTTCCAACACCGACATTTTCCCTATATGCAATATGAACCTTATCATTATTTATTTTTTTTAATACATTTATAAACTTCTCTTCAGATCCATCATCACGAATATATACATCAACATCGACTGCTTCCTGCTTCAAAATACTATCCAATTGCTCTTCAAAAAATTTTTCACCATTATATGTACTAATTAACACAGCCACCTTATGCATCAGTTACTTCCTCTACAAATCTATATGCTTAATTATTGTTTAACGATTGCTGTAGGCACTGTCATCCCACCTACAAAACCTTTCTGCTTACCAAATGTTCTTCATCCTATTCTTCCTGCAAATATATTTGCGCATTTTCTTTTACCTCCAGTATTGCTCTCATTGTAAAAAAATCATCTGGAGTAGTAATCTTTATATTGTCATATGGACCATCTATAGTCGCCATCGTATATCCCATTTTTCGCATAAGCGTACATGAATCTATTTCATTCGTCCAACCTTTTTCTATAGCCAAATTTTGTGCTTTTAATATGTCTTCCAGCCAAAATGATTGGGGTGCCTTTGCCACACGTGAATAGGCCCTATCAGGTACATATTCAATACTCTCGTCTTCATTTATAACAACAATCGTTTCTTTAACTATTCCTGTTGTAATTGCACTACCATTCTCTTCAACACACTTAATGTTTTTAGAAATCAGTTCTTTATTTATCAAAGGGCGAACTCCATCATGAATCAAAACAATATTTTTTTCATCACTAGAAATTTCTTTTGCAGCATTTAGTCCATTATATATTGATATTTGTCCTGTTTTCCCCCCTTCAACTATTTTTTTCACTTTATCTATTCTATATTTATATATTAACTCTTCCAAATACGGAATCCACTCTTTTAAACAAGCAATAACAATCGCATCTATATCTTCGTGATACTGAAAATGCTCTAAAGTATGAATAATAATTGGTTTATTAAAAATTTCCAAAAACTGTTTTGGTTTTTCTTTCGAATTCATTCTAGTTCCGGTACCACCCGCAAATATTACTCCTATATTCATTTTTTATAAAATACTCCTTTATATTTTTCATATGAAACACTAATATCTGCACATTCTAATTCATCAAACTTTGGACTCTGTTCACCGATTGGGGGCAATTCCATATAATTACCATATCTCATTTTCAAATATGCATCTGGATTTGTCGGTCCCGCAAATTCGTCATCAGCAAATTTAAGTCTTGAGGGATAGTCAAACCATTTTTTATCATATGAAATAACCGATGTTGGACTTATATCTAACCCAAAATATGTCAATACTCTATTCGTATTTTGATATTTCATTAACAGTTTTCTACATGATAATATCTTTTTTTCCCTTCTTTTCCCCTGATATAATTTTAAAATTCCCTTCGCACATAATTTAAATAATTTGCCATGATTAATCGGAGCTCTTCCTGCTATACAAATTCTATAAATATACGACTGAATTATAGCGTACTGTAAAGTGAACTTTTTAGCAGGCATATAATATAAGGGATAAATATCTATACAAAATCCATGGTTAATATCAAGATTACTATCACATTTTTCTATACAAGTTGTTCTACTATCACGTAGTCTATATATAGAATAATTAAATTCTGGATCAGTTTCTCTTCCTTGTAAAAAATACCCTTCTCCAAATTCAGATTTAACTTCCAATAACTTTTTTATATCATTTGCATATATAAAAACATCTGCGTCATGATCCCATGGAATAAAATTTTGATTTCTAACAGCTCCCAAACAAGTTCCGCAAGCCAAATAATATCTTATTCCATTTTTTTCACAAACTCTTTTAAATTCTTTTAGTAGTCCTAACTGAACTTCATGCATCTGTTCTATACTACATTTAATATTTTTGCACATTCTCTACCTCTAAATAAACTTTCCAAACATAATGCTATTTATACAACAATGTTTTTTCAAGATTATCTATACCATAACAAATCCTATCTTTATAGTTTTTATTTGAATAGATACCATTTTTATTGAATAAATATATCCATCTCATTCCTAGTTGTCTTGGTGCTTGAAAATCCTTATTAGGATTATCTCCAACATAAACAAGTTGCTCGAAGGGAACTCTCCAACGATTCTGCATAATACGGAAAGCTATATCATTTGGTTTACGAAATTGAATTCCACCTAACTCATCTGTAATAATAATGTCATCAACCAAATCCTCTAAGCCTAATGCAATAATTTTATTATGCTGTCCTTCTGGTCTTCCATCGGTAATAATTCCAACTTTAATGCCCTTCTTTTTTAGGTTTAAAATTAAATTTCTGACGCCATCATATAATTCTATTTCTGGCATTTGCTCTCTATATATATTTAAGCACTCAGCTTTCTTGTATATCTCGCCAATTTCTTCTAAATAGCAATCTATAGCAGGCTTTCCACATTCAAAAAAATGCCATAATCTTTGTGCCGCATCGCTTTTCCCTAAATATTCGCTAATCTTCTTGTATCCACTTTTCACATATTGTTTCTCACTATACAAAGTATCATCAAGATCGAATATCACTCCTTTTATAGCCTGCGCAACATTTCCATTAGAAATGCAAACACTTTGATCAAATCGACTATACACAGCACCATCGCTAATACAATTACAAGCAAACTCTTTTTTAGATCCACATAATAGTTCCAAAAGAGTCTCTGCACTTCTTGCACCAGCTTTCATGCTTAATGGGGCACCGCCTCCATAACGAGGATTTATTTCAATATAATAATTGTCCCCTGTATTTTCATTCTGAATCAACTGCACAGTCATTGGACCACATGGTTTAAAATACTTGCACATTATTTTTGCTTCTCTAACCATTTTTTCATCCATATGAATTTGAGTTTTAAGTACTTCTCCAGCTCTTACTTGTACTCTTTCACGAGGAGTAATAAAAATAGGATTACCATTGAAATCGCAGAAAATATCAATCGTAAATTCTTTTCCTGAAATAAACGGCTGAATAATATAATCTTCAACCTGTCCAGCATAAACAACTAACTCTTCTTCATTTTCTACTTTAAAAGCATTTATAGAACTGCTTCCATCTTTTGGTTTGATAAAGCATGGATATGGACCTGGATATTTTTTATAGTCATTATAGGTTCTAGGAGCCTTCAATCCACATGCTTCAAAAAACTCACCTGTGTTATTCTTATCTCGGCATATTAATATCTTGTCAGGCTTACTAATTAAAACTTTTGTACCAATTTTTTCAAATTTTTCTGTGTTTTGTGAAAGAACCATAAGATCCGTATCAATAGTAGGTAAAAGAAGATCAATCTTATCAGCTACACATATATCAATTAACTGCTGAACATACTCCTTATCACGCATAGAACAAACTTTTCTTGTATAGTCACAGTACATTAATGCAGGTGCTGTACCAGCCATATCTGCACCGTACAATTTCAAATTAATATTTAAATTTAATGCGGCCTGACGAAAAGCTTGCATTAATTCCACACGCCTTCCAACACCCGTTACTAAAATATGAATTTCTTTCATTTTAATTTTCCTCAACTGGAGCTTTCCATTTAGCACTTATACATTCTGGTGTTCCCATAAACTCTTCCATAGTCGCAGAAGTTTCTGAACTAATTCCTTCATGTTTCAATACAGATTTAATCGTATCAATAATAATCTTAATATCTCCTACAAAAGTAATATGTGTCGTATACCACACATCCATTGCAAACTTATCTTCCCAAGACACTGCGTTTCTTCCATGCGCCTGAGCATATCCTGTAAGTCCTGGTCTTACATCATGACGATGGTGCTGTTCTTCGTTATATCTTGCAAGATATCTTACAAGCAATGGACGCGGTCCAATAATTGCCATATCACCTTTCAAAATATTGATAAGTTCTGGCAATTCATCTAATGAAGAAGCACGTAAAAACTTGCCATATTTATTCAACCGTAATTCGTCAGGAAGAAGATTTCCATCTTTATCCTTCTTATCGCTCATTGTTCTGAACTTAATCAATTTAAAAATCTTTTCAGCTTTTCCAGGCCGTTCCTGGGTAAAAAATGGGTTTCCGCCCATAAACACAGTCCCCAATATTATAAGAATCAAAAGAACTGGTGAAAGAACAATTAGCGCGCATAAGCTTAAAATAAAATCAATTCCTCGTTTAAAATATTTCGCGTACACTTTTGATGCTCCATTTTTTATTTAGTTTATTCAAAGCAAGCACGAATTACAGCAATAATCTCATCCTGCTGCACCGCCGTCATCTTATTGTCACTTGGCAGACAAAGACCTCTCGCAAAAATATCCATTCCAATATCAATTGGTTTTCCATCCACCTTACTCAACATTCCACCAGCAATATAAGCATTTGTCTTTGCTCTACCATTTCCTTCTCTTGTCACAAATCCATTCATTCTATAGATCGGCTGCATATGCATTGGTTTCCAGATTGGACGTCCTTCTGCATTAATACTGCTGATTGCGTCTAAAATCTCTGTAGGACAGCTTTTTCCTGCTTCTGGTGTGTAAAGTACATCACACTCTCCTCTCACCTGCTTGCACATTGCTTCTTCATCAATGATCATGCAGGATAACCAGAAATTAGGTTCACTGTTATTTTCATCATATGGATTCATTTTCACAGGAAGGTCTTTGAATCCTTCTTTATATCTTTCATAAATTGCTTTCTTCTGTGAAATGTGCTCCTCCAGATGAGGGAACTGATTTCTAACTACACCAGCAATCACATTGCTCATTCTGTAGTTATAGCCAAGTTCTTCATGCTGATACCACGGTGCATTCTCTCTGGCCTGTGTAGACCATTTACGAACCTTATTTGCTGCATCTTCGCTATCTGTAAGAAGCATTCCTCCTGAAGAACCTGTAATAATTTTATTTCCATTAAAGGAAATTGCATTATATGTACCAAAAGTTCCAGTTTGTACACCTTTGTAAGTTGCTCCCAGAGATTCTGCAGCATCTTCAATGATTGTTGCACCATGTTTCTCACAAATTGCTTTAATCTCATCTACTTTTCCCGGAGTTCCGTAAAGGTGTGCTACAACAACAACTTTTACCTCCGGATAAATTTCAAATGCTTTCTCCAGGGCAACAGGATCCATATTCCAGGTATCATACTCAGTATCAATAAATACTGGTACTCCACCTTCATATACAACAGGATTTACAGTCGCATCAAATGTCATATCGGAACAAAACACTTTATCTCCCGACTTTACTCCAGCAAGCTTTACTGCCATATGAAGTGCTGCGGTTCCTGCGGATAAAGCAACCGCATATTTGCAGCCAACTTTCTCACAAGCCATGCGTTCTACTTCATTAATATTTGCGCCAACAGTAGACATCCAGTTTGTCTCATATGCTTCCATAACATATTTCATACTGTCTGGATACATTGTTGGACTGCTAAGCCATACCTTTGACTCAAAAGGCTGAAAATCATTTTTGTTACTGAACATGATAAATTCCTCTTTTCCTGTTATTTATTTCCTGCTGCCTTTTCAAACAGCTTCTTATATGTCTCCCCATGCAGTTTCAGATCATCCTTCGCCGCATGATAAGTCGGTACAATCTCTTCCACATAGCTTCTTACATCCGGATCATTTCCATAAGCCACCACAGCCAGATTCTCAAGCTGATGTAAGAATACATCTGTGTCAAATGGAATTGGTTTCCCAATATGAATCAGATCATTATCCGTCTTCGTCAACCCTTCCTCTGCCATCAGCTTCTCTTCATAAAGCTTCTCCCCAGGTCTCAGTCCGGTGTATTCCACTTTAATATCCACATCCGGTGTCAGCCCTGACATCTTGATCAGGTTTCTTGCCAGTGTATCAATCTTCACCGGAGCACCCATATCCAGGACGAAGATTTCTCCGCCTTTGGCATAGGTTCCAGCCTGGAGCACCAGACTTACCGCCTCCGGAATGGTCATAAAATAACGGATGATGTCCGGATGGGTAACCGTTACCGGACCGCCTTTGGCAATCTGTTTCTTAAACAGCGGAATAACAGATCCATTACTTCCCAGCACATTTCCGAAACGCACTGCCACAAACTCAGTCCTGTATTTTCTCTCACCATTTGCCCCTGGATTTTCACAAGTCGCTGCCACCTCTGCAAGTGCTTCCTCACTGTCCTCATAGTGGCTTCCCAGTAATGGAAGCAGATCTTCTCTTCCTGTTCTGCTGATCTTATCCATGGTCTGGATGACCATCTCACAGAGACGCTTGCTGGCACCCATAATGTTGGTTGGATTAACCGCTTTATCTGTACTGATCAGCACGAAACGCTGGCAACCATTTTTCAAAGCTGCATGAGCTGTTTTATAGGTTCCCATTACATTGTTCTTGATTGCCTCACATGGGCTTGTCTCCATAAGAGGTACATGCTTATGTGCAGCTGCATGGTAAACAATGTCTGGTTTGTATGTTTCAAATACGTTGTTGATCTTTCTGGTGTCGCGCACGGAGCCGATCAGTACCACCAGATCCAGATGTGGATATTTGGAGCGAAGCTCCTGTTCAATGTCGTAGGCATTGTTCTCATAGACATCGAAGATCACCAGTCGTTTCGGCGCGTGGGCTGCGATCTGACGGCAAAGCTCACTTCCGATGGAACCGCCACCACCAGTTACCAGAATGGTTTTTCCACTGATGTAGCGGAAAATCTCATCCATATTTACTTTGATAGGTTCTCTTCCAAGAAGGTCTTCCACTGCCACGTCTTTCATTTTGCTGAGGGACACCTCTCCGGTGACGAACTGATACACACCTGGAAGAATCTTCATTTCACATTTGGTTTCTTTACAGATGTTCAGGATATCTCTTCGCTCTGCTGCACTTGCGCTTGGAATTGCCAAAAGGATCTGGTCGATTTTATATTTCTTTGCGCTTGCAAGAATATCATCACGACCGCCTACAATGGGCACACTCTCCATATAGCGTCCCCATTTGTTGGGGTTATCATCAATAATACAGCAGACCTTTCCCTTTGGCTCTTTGGCACGTTCCACGTCGCGGAGAATGATCTGTCCTGCCTGGCCGGCACCGATCAACATAATGTGATGCAGCGGACCTTCCTCTTCCTTCTGTTTCCGTGTTCTTTCCAGAAGAACAAATCGATATGAAAAGCGGATTCCTGTAATCAGGCAAAATTGAATAATGGTTCCGAAGAGATAATAGGACATTGGCATTCTCTGAATAGCAAATGTGATTCCAATTATCTGGAACAGGAATGTAAGTATAGTAGATAAGCCAATTCTTAACAGCTCACTGTAGCTTGCGAAGCGCCATACGCTGTTATAGAGGCGCAATGCCCAAAAGACAAAAACAGAGAATACTGTATACCATGGTGCAAATTTAAGATAGGCAGACAAATATTCTCCGGGTATTGCAGAGTATGTACAGTCAAAGCGGAACCACAGTCCGAGAAAGTATGCGGCGTTTACGGCGATCACATCATAAATAACCAGATAAAGTGCGATTACCTGCCAATGCTCCAACTTTCTTTTTTTGCGTTCGGTTTTTTGTTTTTTCGTTGTCATTTCTTAATCATAAGGACGGAGTTACCCCCCCCCAGTCCTTTCCTCCCATTTTTCATAACTTTGACCACTTACCAGATAGCTTCCTGTCTGGTGCTTCGGCGACTCCCATGATATCTTGAGGAAGTCCGGAACCCGCACCGGCGGTGGTCTGCCGAAAAGCCTGCGTCACTGGCGCAGCCTCTTTGCCCGGTTACCCGGTTTTATAGATAAGAGCGTTCGTAACGCTGCTTATTATCATTTCTCTCTTTGTTGTCAATAATTATTTTGTTCTACTTCCGCGAAAAAAACTGTCCTGGCATTTCCTGCCAAGATTTCTGGCGTCATTCAGGAAGCGGTTTCCCTGATGACCATTTTCACAGAGGAATTCATTTCCCTTCCGACGAACCTTGCCGCCGCAGATGGCACATTTGTCTTTCAGTCCGTCTGTTCTGGTTTCCAGTACCAGAATTCCTTCTGCCCAGGCTTTGTACTGTAGGTTGGTCCGGATCTTACTGCTTAAGTGAAGCGGGGAAAAATTGCCGCTTTTTACCATTGCCATCCGGGTGAAGTTCTGGTCGTAATCGGGAAGGACAATGATTCCTGCCTGATTCTCTTTACAGAAGTTCAGGATCTCACGGCTGACCTGGTGGGCGTAGTGCTCGGACAGGTTCTTCAGGTGCATGTAGTACTTCCGGTTGGGCTGGGGACTATTGTCTCCCGCTGTGTTTGGTCTGGATTTCTGTATTCTGGTCTCCAGCAGCTTGCAGCGGTGGCGGTACGCATCTCCGCCCCGGCAGGTGTGTACAGCCAGCTGATTTCCCTGCTCATCCAGAATGCAGCACACTGCGAAGATGTCTGTGTTTGTAAAGCGGACACTGCACAGGTTCGTGCCTTCTGCCATTCGTTCTTTGGCAGTGCGGGCATCGCTGTTCTCCTGTTTCATCGGGATATTCAGCAGGTAGCGCCTGCCCTCCTTTACCAGGGTGGGCGACATTAGCTGACCATCTTGGGGAAAGGGGCGTCCTTTCAGCTTGCAGTCTGTCCAGATCCATTTCTCACCGTTCCACAGCTTCAGGCAAATGGATCTGTCGGTGAGGTCGGAATACATTCCTTTGAAAAAGGTAACCTTGGCTCCCAGCTTCTCAGGGAATCCAGATTGAAGCTCCTGGGTGCTTTTCACTGTGGCAGATGCTTTGTTAATGGCTGCGCGTCTCAGGTAGACAGGTACTTTCCCCATTGGTAAGGGGTTGGTGGGCTGTCTGCCGTCCCGACCGGCCAGGGTCAGGAGCTCCAGACTGCGCTGGATGTCGAAGAGGCTGCTGCTCCACAGTTCTTCATGCTGTCTCAGAAGGTGGTAGTAAAACTCCACCACGTTCTGAAAATATTCTTCTGTTCTGTCCAGCCATATAGGCTCCGGACAAAATAGGCGCATGCGCCAGGTTCGGATGCTGTATCCTGTTTTCATAAATTTTGTCTGTGATTTCTGCTGGTTTCTTTCGTAATATTTCAGTAATGCGACGGTCATCCAGGCAGTTTTTCTGCTTTCTTTCCCATCGTCGTTTTACATTCTATCGCGAATAACTGGGAAAGTCAACCAATTATAGCGACTATAGACTCTTTTTGTCGAATTATACCATAATTTATTCCAAATTCACCTTTTTCCCATTAGTTTTTCAAAGGGATTTTTTCGATATAAAATAATTGCGTGGTCATATAATTGGTACATACTTATAGAATAAGGAGGCAGCTATGTGCAGAAAAGGTGAAAATATACGCAAACGCAAGGACGGGCGCTGGGAAGCCCGTTATATCAAATACCGTGATCCGGAGGGAAAAATCCACTACGGTTCCCTCTATGGCAAAACATATGGCGAAGTAAAGGACAAACGAAACAAAAAAATTGCAGAAGTGCCAGGCTATGGACATCTGGTGCGAAATCCTGGCATTTTGAATTACCAGGCTACCTTCGAAACAGCCGCAGAACATTGGAAACGGGAAATCCGCTATACCATCAAGGACAGTACTTTTTCCAATTATGAAGCGATCCTGAAGAATCAGCTTCTTCCGGAGCTTGGCAGCACCCAGATACGGAAAATCAGCAATTCTCAGATCACGCAGCTTATTCATAAGAAAAAAGAGCTGGCATTGTCTGCAGGAACCATTCATGTAATTTTAAGCGTACTCCGCAGCATTTTGAACTTTGCAGCAAAGGGAGGCGTCTATACCAGTGAACCAATCCGCTCCCCCCATTTGGCTGGCACCAGCCAGGAGGTGCAGATTATGAAGCTTGCAAACTATAACCAGCTGGAGAAATTTCTTATTGACAATATCAGCGATTTCCATTTCGGTCTGCTGCTTTGCATGCATACTGGCATCCGTGTAGGCGAACTCAGCGGCCTGCGCTGGGAAGATGTGGATTTCACCCAGCACAAAATCCGCATACAGCGTACTGTGATCCGCATCAAAAATCTGGATCAGACCGCCAATCCGGACACTGGAAAAATCCCAAAAACCATTCTGTATATCGGTCCGCCGAAGACAGAACATTCCAACAGGGAAATTCCATTGCCAGACAAGCTGCTGTTTTATGCGAAACGTTTTCGCAAAGATGGCTCCGCATATATTTTGTCTGGAACTGCCAGATGCATGGAGCCGCGGGTCATCCAGCGCAGATATGCAGCACTGCTGAAAACATGTGGAATCCCCCCCATTAAAATCCATGCTCTCCGGCATCAGTTCTCCTGTCGCTGGGTGGAGCATGGCTTCGATACCAAGTCCCTGTCCGAAATACTTGGACATACTTCCGTGCGAACCACACTGGATCTGTATGTGCATATCCAGGCGGAAACGAAACGGCAGTATATGAATCAGATGATGGAGCAGGCAATATAACAGAATGAACAATTTCAGAAAAGGCAGTTATGCCAGAGAACTCTCTTTTGAGAGACCTCTGGTGTGACTGTCTTTTTTGCTGTCTGGAAAAGGTGACCGGATACTGAAAAATCTCAATTTCTAAAATAAGGGGTCTTTATTCGTGGTCGATAGTCCAAATTGTACTGATTTCTGGCGCGTTTGTATCGCAAATACGCATTACTGAAATAATGCGACTTGGAGGTCATCTTCTTTTATTGTTTCCGGTTGGGTGGTGGGTTATGCAAATTTGCTTCTATATGTTTCTAACATAGTTAGGGCCGGGAACGATCAGGTAAGTGATGTCCCGGCCAGGTTTTATTTATTTTATACCAAATTCTTTCATGAGTTTTTTCTGATATTCTTCATCTTCTGTAGCTTTTATACAATCTTCAATGCGATTGGAAGAAAGTAATTTTTTATTCAGCGTATTTAAGGCTATACGCTCCTTTTCACGTCCATCTTTCTCTATCATCTGTCCCAATCTCGTCATTGTCATCGCCTCCTTAATCTCATCAAGTTCTGCTCCATCCAAGAACTTATCTGCCAGAGTATACAACATAGCCATCACTTTATCCGCCATGTCATTATGCTCTTCTTTCGCTATAAAAATCCCTTCTTTAATTTTATCTTTACGGCTCATCTGTCCACCCATAAGTGGTATCATACTAAGCTGTGCGATGTCATCTTCTGTAAAATCCAAGAATGTAAACTCAGATTCACCCGCCTTTCCTTCTTCTATATCAACATTTTATCACAATGTAATATAAAAATCATCTTAAAAGTTTATAAATTCATCAAAAAAAGAAGCAAACCACGTTATATAATGATTTGCTTCTTTCTATATTCAGATTCCTCTCACCACAGGAATCTCATTCTCTTTACTGCTGTGTAGTAGTATCAGCTGTGCCTTCGGTTGTAGTTCCATCTGCTGCAGTGGTATCTGTCGCAGCCTGTGTCTCAGATGCTACTGTACCTGGCTCGGTCACAGCTTCTGTGGAGGTGCTGTCAGTGCTTGTGCTTCCACTAACCGGTGCATCAGCCTCCTCCTGCGTTACCACCTCGCCGTTGCGAACCTTTTCCATAAGGCTCTTAGCCTTATCAACAGTGTTATAATCCGGAACCATAACATATGCCTTCTGGCTCATGGAATATGGCTTCTCAGTAGCACCGGTACCATTTACACTGTAGGAAACGATTGTCCAGTCGCCGCCGTTGGTAAGCTGCTGCTGAAGGATCTGTGCGATCTCCTCATATGTGATGTTAGTACCGAAGCATCCATCCAGGCTGGAAAGAATGGAGGAATAGCTGGTAAGGATTTCCGGAGAAAGTGCCTTCTTCACAACACCACGGATAACCTCCATCTGGTTCTTACCACGCTGGCGGTCACCCTCCTGGAATGCGTAACGCTCTCTTGCAAAGATAAGCGCCTGCTCACCATTCACATAATTCTCACCCTTGTTAAAATGATAACCCAGAATATTCTTGGAATCAAAATCATAATCTGAATTAACGGTAATTCCGCCAAGTGCATCGATTACCTTCACAAATCCACCGAAGTTAATTCGGAAGTAATAATTAATGTCAATATCATACAGCATTCCCAGAGTATCCATACACACATCGATTCCATAAATACCGGCATGTGTCAGCTTATCCGGTGCACCTCCGGAAATAGAAAGCGGTACAAAGTAATCACGAGGTGTGGAAACCAGCAGAACCTCATGTGTATCTGTATTAATAGTAGCAATGATGTTAACATCGCTTCGGCTCTTGGCTGTCATCTCACCTCTGGTATCAATACCGCTGAGATAGATGGTATAAATCTTACCGCCATTGGATGTAGTGATTGGCTCTACAGGGGTGGACTCTTCCGCAGACTGAATTGTGGATTCAACATCTACCGTTCCAACCTCTTTTATCTTGGTGCTGAAATCTGTATATCCGTCCATATCCTCGTATACACTGAGATATCCGCTGTTCAGCAGCATGGCATTTACTTCACCGTTCAGGATTCCGTCAGCAAGCTCTGTCAGACCTGCGTATTCCTTAGTCTGTACTTCTGTACCAAACTGACTGTTCAGATGTGCTACAGCGCCATCTGTATTCTCACGGTCAAGTGAGGAAAGAATACCATAAGTATATCCGGCAGTTGCCTCTACAGAATCAGCGGCATCATCGCTCTTTACGTAAACAGCCATCTGTGTGACCTCTGTAGTCTCACCGGAAATATTGCTGATGGCGGATCTTGTCTTATTAATATAGAAACCGCCGAATGCCAGAATGGCAATCATGATCACTGCCAAAACAGTTCCGCCAATAAAGCGGCCTGTGTATCTGGTATGCCATACCAGCAGCCAGATTATCGCTGCGATCACCGCAAGTACAATGCCGATGATCAGCATATAAATGGTCGGGATCATCTTGGTCATTGCCAGAAGTCCCATAAAAACAACAGAAAGCATAATGACGATGATGGTGATCACCGCGCCTGGTATCCAGTCGTTTCTTCTTCTCCTTCTACTCATCTTTTAGCTCCTTTTTTATTTCTTTTGTCATTAAGGGCTGCTGCTTACTTTATAGCCAGCCCCATCAAAAGCATATCTTATATTTTATACGCTGACAACTGGAAAATCAAGTTAAATAGTGTTATAATACGAAAGATTTATAAAATTTTTTTATGAAAACGTTATAACTTCCAGGACGCGGACAGGAATATGACGAAATCAACCGTATCCGGCAGGATAAATGTTCGCCAGATGGTTGCAGACCACAATGGGCGGCATGTTATGCAAATATCATTTGAATGCAATATTCTGCCAATTTAAGGAGGAATTACAATATGACAAAACAAGAGTTTCAGGAACTGGCACAGAATATTGTTCTTCTGGACGGCGCTACAGGTTCCAATCTGATGGCTGCCGGTATGCCGAAGGGTGTATGCACAGAGGAATGGGTGCTGGCGCATAAGGATGTGATTCAGAATCTTCAGAGAGCTTATATCGAAGCGGGAAGCAATATTATCTACGCTCCTACTTTTGGCGGCAACCGTGTAAGCCTTACCATGCATGGTCTGCAGGACCGTATGGAGGAGATCAACCGCACTCTGGTTTCCTATTCAAGAGAAGTCGCTGATGCGGCAGACCATAAGGTTTACGTTGCTGCGGATATTACCACCAGTGGTAAAATGATGGCTCCTGCTGGGGAGATGACCTATGAGGCAGCTTTCGAAATGTATCAGGAGCAGATTGGAATTCTGAAGGATTCCGGCGTGGATCTGATCGTTGCTGAGACCATGATCAATATTGAAGAGACTCTGGCAGCTGTGGATGCTGCTTCTACAGTTTGCGAGCTGCCGATTATGTGTACCATGACGGTAGATGCAGACGGAAGTATTTTCAGCGGTGGAAATGCTATCGAGGCTGCTGTTTCCCTGGAGGCTACAGGTGCAGATGCTGTGGGCGTGAACTGCTCTGTTGGTCCCGATCAGCTGGTTTCTGTTATCCGCAATATTAAAGAAAATGTCTCCATTCCGGTCATTGCCAAGCCGAATGCCGGTATGCCGTTCATTGACGATACTGGAAACGCCGTTTATTCCATGAAAGCGCCGGATTTTGCCAGACATGTGAAAGCTCTGATTGATGCAGGCGCCGGTATTGTAGGGGGCTGCTGCGGTACTACACCGGAATATATCAGGGAAGTGGCGAAGATGATCGGACGATAAAATACATAAGCCACTGTAGAACGTCACAACTTAGTCGACGCTCGGTAGTGGCTTTTCTTCTTTATCTCCGAAATTCCTCTGATGTTTCTCCGATATTTTCTCCGACGTTTCTCCGATGTTTCTCCGATGTTCCCTTCGGAGTATTTTACACTCACTTCACCTTAATTGCCTTCTTCGGGCACATTTCCTGACAGCAGAAGCATCGAATACACTTCTTATAATCATAAACAGGCGGATTATTTTTGCCATTTCGAAAATCTACCGCCTTGCCAGGCACGGGACAGCTGTTTACACAGATTCCACAACGAATACATTTGTCAGGCTCAATGTATGGTTTCTTCTGGAAAATATTCAGAGCCTTGGCAAGCTTTGTCCAGACATTGTTTCGTACTTTCGTGCGGTCTACGTTGAAATTGGGATTGCCATATTTTTCTATTAATGCTTCCATCGAAATCACATTACAAACCACGTCAATACCAAACTGCTTTTTATCTACAGAAACCTTTGCATTCTGGCATTGCTTCTCTCGCCCAGTTATTTCACTTCCTTCATCACACACTGCTGATGCCGAAGGATTCTCCTCAACTACCACAACCTCAATATTTTCTTCCCTGTAATTTCCCAGTCCCATCTTCTCCCCATGGTAATTGGTAGGAACCATCTCCGGTTTCAGATAAACCAGTCTTGCAAACACACTGTCCAGTGCCACCGGATCTGTGGACATCAGAATCAGGTTCATGGCTACCGGGTCTCCGGAGCCCGGCCCATTTCCCTCCATTGCAGTGATTCCATCCATAATATAAAGTCTTGGCTTTACATACTGGTTCAGATCAATAAGCATCCGGGCGAAGCTGTCCGCGCTGGGATATTTAGTATGACCAATGGCCTTATTTTTCCCATATACAAATCCATAGCTGTTCTTCACTGCTCCTGTAATTCGCTCCAGAGCGTGGGTTTTCATTTTGGAAAGAGAAATCACACACTCTGCCTCCAGCAGTTCTTTCGGAAGGATAAATTCCTTCGCCTGGACACCCTCCGGATTTTCCACACGCACGCCCTTCGTATAGTCAATGGCCGGGATCTGGTACTTCTCCAGATAAGTATCCATTCCGGTGCCCTGAATCACCTGTTTCGTAGTCCCGTGACCACAGGAATCTGCAAGAACAATATCCTTATAACCTTCCTCACGTAAAATCCTGGCAAAGGCACCCACCACAACCGGATGCGTGATGACCGCTTTCTCCACTTCTGCTTTTTTCAAAAGATTAGGCTTCAAAAGGATTTTTTCTACTTTATTTATAAGGTTGTCCAGACCTCCCAGCTGAGACAGACCATTTTTCATAAGTGTATAAATTCGTTCTTCGTCGTAAGCTTCACAGGGAAGCACAATTACTTTGCTTTTTGTGTTCATGTTTCTACCCATATTTTCAAACATACAGCCTGTAATCTGTATCTGCATGTCTGGTGCTCTCGTTTTATTTTGTAATTATTCTGCAATTTTTCACACATACATGCACGCCTCAATACAGTCGCAGAGGATAAGCTAAGATCACATTTCTGCGATGCAAACCGCCCTCAGTGCCTTCCGCACTGGTAATATACATGCCGGTACCACAGACAATGCATCTACCCCCATCTGCAAAAATGTCTCCGTCAATCTAGTATCTGCCGCCAATTCCCCACAGAGACATACTTTGCAATTCTGCGCGTGTCCTGCATCTACAATCATCTTTATCATTTTCAGAATTGCAGGATGATGATCATCATATTTCTTCTGTAAAAGCGGATTCTGACGATCCATGGCCAAGGTGTACTGAGTCAGGTCATTGGTTCCGATTCCCAGAAAATCCACACGTTTCGCCAGCTCTTCCCCGATCATCACTGCTGCCGGAGTCTCCATCATAATTCCAGTCCGGATTTCCTTAAATGGTACACCTGCTGCCTTCAGCTCTTCTTTTACTTCCATCACCAGAGCTTCAACCTCATCCATTTCCTCTTCCGAACAGATCATAGGGTACATCATCCCCAGATTTCCATACCAGCTTGCACGGTAAATGGCACGGATCTGGGTTTTAAACAGGTTCTTCCGGTCCAGACTGAGACGGATTCCGCGATTACCCATAAGAGGGTTGGTTTCTACCGGAATTTCAAGGTAGGAAGCCTGCTTATCAGCCCCGAGATCGGCGGTGCGGATAACTACCAGGCGGTCGCCCATAGTCTCAGCAGTTTTTTTATATGCCTGAAAAAGTTCTTCTTCCCCGGGATAATTCTCCCTGCCAAGATACTGGAACTCGCTTCGCAGCAGTCCGATTCCCTTTGCTCCATAATAAAGGGCACTGTTTAAATCATCCAGACTGCCAATATTCGCGTAGATTCCCACTTCACGTCCATCTTTCGTAATATCGCCCTTGTCTTTCAGCTTCAAAAGGGATTCCCGCTCTACCAGATCTGCTTTTCTGCGAATCTCGTATTCTTTTCGTACCTCATTATCCGGCTCCAGATAGATGGTTCCCGTATATCCGTCAATAATAGCAATGCTGTCTTCCCACTCTTCTTCTGACTGTGGAATCCCAATACCTGTAACACAGGGAATATCCATATTTTTCGCAAGGATCGCAGCGTGAGAGGTAGCAGAACCTTTGCGGGTAACAATACCCAGAAGCTTCTCCTTATCCATTTCCATCAGTTCTGCAAGAGAAAGGGCATCTGCTGCCAGAATGACTGGTTCCTCTCCCAGATCAATTTTGTTCTCATCTTCCCCGAGAATTTCCAGAAGGAGACTGGAGATGCGGCTTACATTGTGGATTCGTTCCTTTATGGTCGGATCGTTCAGCCTGGAAAAAGTACTCTGCATCTCATCTCTTGTGGTCTGCACTGCATAAGCAGCAGTCACCTTTTCCCCTGTGATCATACTCTGTACCGCACGGAGAAAGCTGCCAGAGCCCAGAAGCTCTGCCTGCTCCAGGATCTGGTTTGTTCCATTTTCCCCATTCACTTTCACAATTCTATCCAAAGGTTGGGGTTCCATATCCAATTCAGGATCAGCTGTGTCCATTTGCTTTTCTGACATTCTGTCATACTCTTCCTTCAAGGTCTGCATCACATGCCGACGAGCCACATCAAAATTCTTCAGTTCCTTTTTTACATCATCTGCCTGATGCTGTCGGATCTGATATTCACCTTTCCGATAAAACCTGATTTTCCCAATGGCAATCCCCGCAAAGGCGGAAGCTCCCTTGTATATTTCCATTTTGTTTCTCCTCTAAAAAACTCATTTATTTCTGTAAATAATAATCACACACTGGCGAAACTTTGTCAATATCCGTGTTGTTTTCTCTGGCCCCGGAAACATATATGTGCAAGCATTCTCCACTTCCAGCGATCTCGCCTTCCGCCACAGTGCAATCCTGCCCGGTAGGACTTTTCTATTACATAAAAAAAGAGCCTGCACAGTGATTTATCCGTTTTTCTCCCGAATGGTTCACTCACAGGCTCTTTCCTAATGTTATCCTTTTACTGAATTAATTCAATTAATCGCAGGCAGCCTTAAACTCAGTCCAGTTCTTATTATACTGTTCCTCAGCTTCCTGGCTTACATTCTTAATACTCTCCCCGCTTGTTACACTGTCCGGAACCACCAGGTTCTCGTCTACCAGCTCGTCTGCAGCCTTGTTGGTGCAGTAGTAACCGATATAATTGAAGCACTGTGCCGCAACCTCCGGTCTTAAAATGTAATCTACAAACTGGTAAGCTGCCTCTGCATTGGGAGCCTCGCTTGGAATAAACATTCCCATAACACCGAAGCCAAGTCCCTCTTCCGGATAAACCACCTTCAGATCCGGGTTCTCTGCCAAAGCTGCAGTTACCTGGGAGGTGTAAAGGAACGCTACAGAAGCCTCTCCGTTCAGCAGCGCATTCTGGGTGTTGTCATCCTGGATCATACGCACATTGGGGGCTAGCTCTACCAGCTTTTCACCAGCTTCTGCAATGGTATCCACGTCTTCTTCATTCATACTCTTACCCATGGTAAGAAGAGTAATGCCGTTGATCACACGGTAGTTGCCGATCAGCGCTATGCTGTCCTCCAGAGACGGATCCCATAGATCAGAATAGCCCTTAATGTCAAGATCAACCTCCTCCGGATCGTATACGATCAGCGGAATACCTGCACCATATGGTACGGTGTACTCGTCCTTCTCATCATAGAACTGTCCCTGGTAAAGAGGATTGATGTTTCCCCAATTGGATATTTTGTCTTTGTCAAGCTTGGTGGCAAGACCTTCTTCCACGATTTTCTCGAGAATGTAGTCATCTGCGATTACCACATCATAGTCTCCGCCTTTTGCCATGGAAACCTTCTCCAGCATGGTCTCGTCAGTGTCAAAGTTGGAATATACGATCTTACAGCCGGTCTCTTCCTCAAATCCGTCCAGAACCTCCTGCGGGAACATTCCTTCCCAGGTATAAAGGACCAGCTCGGAGTCAGCTGCGTATACAGGTGACAGACTGCCACAGATTGCTGCTGCAGCAAGAATTACCGCAAATACCTTTTTCTTCATAATCATTCTCCTCTTCTTCAAAAACACAGCCAGCTTCTGCCAGCCACGTTTCCGTTTTTATAAATTTCCATGTTTACTCTGCCTTGATCTTCGTCCACAGCTCCGCATATTTCTGCTTGATTTTCGGTTCCTGATAACGGAAGATCTCACTGTTTGGATTTTCGAAATCCGGGATGTAGGAGGAAACGCCCTCATACTCTCCGGTGATCATAGTTTCGTAAACACTCTTTACAGGAGAAGTATAACCTACTTCTTCCGTATTGGAAAGAGCAGATTCTTCATTTAGCATAAAATTAATAAACTGATGGGCAAGCTCTGTCTCATTGCAGTCCCTTGTGATAACCATTGCATCATACCAGTTGTTGGTTCCCTGGCTCGGTGTGAAGTAATCCATATTCGGATTTTCGCTTATAATATAAGAAGCATCTCCGGAATAAACAACTGCCATAGCCTTGTTTCCGGAAATCATATTGTCAATGACGTCATCACCTGCGTAAATCGGGTCCATGGTATTTCTCTGGTCAACCAGCCACTGGTAAGCCTCCTGAATCTGATTCTCATCTGTAGTATTCATGGAATATCCAAGAGCCTTCAGTGCTATCATAAAGGAATCCCGCTCAGAATCATACATGTAAATATTTCCTTTATATTTGGTATCTCTGAGAAGATCCCAGCCCTCCTGAAGATCTGCCGGATCAACCACAGTCGTATCATAAAGAATACCAACCGTTCCCCAGAAGTATGGACAGGAATAACGATTTCCCGGATCATAGCTTTTATTCATGACCTCATCCATCAGGCTGCCCTTATTCGGGATCAGATCCCAGTCAATATACTGTAAGTAATCCTCTTTAATCAGACGCTCGATCATGTAATCCGAAGGGATCAGCACGTCATAGGACTCACCGCCGGAAAGCTTGGTGTACATCATTTCGTTGGATTCGAAGGTTTCGTAAACTACAGTACAATTATATTCCTGCTCAAACTGTGTCAGAAGATCCAGATCCATATATTCTCCTGCATTATAAACCTTCAGGACATGGTTCTCCGCTGCACCGCCTCCGCACTTGATCAGTCCGAAGCCAAGGGCGAAAACCAGCAGAAGGGCGATCACGCGCTGAATCTTTTTCGCATGCTTGCTGGCATGCTTTTCCAGGAGCTTTGGAAGCACGTTGGCAAAAACCATGACAAGCACAATGACCAGGATTACAATTGTGGATAGGGCGTTGATGGTAGGGTTGATTCGTTTGGTCATATTATAGACCACAATGGAAATATTTTTTACACCGTTTCCGGATACAAAGTACGAAATTACGAAATCGTCAAAGGACATGGTAAATGCCAGCAGCGCACCGGCGAAAATGCCATCCTTGATCATGGGCACGATTACCTTGGTCAACGCCTGGAACGGGGTTGCTCCAAGGTCCATGGCTGCATTTGCCAGGTTCGGGTCAAGGCTTCGCACCTTGGGATAAACACTGATGATCACATATGGCGTACAAAAGGAAATGTGCGCCAGCAGCATGGTAAAGTACCCTTTCCGGAAGCCCAGTGAAGAAAACAGAAGCATCAGTCCGATTGCGGTAACAATATCCGGGTTCAAAATGGGCAGGTTGTTGATATTTAAAAGTGTTTCCTTTAACACCTTCCTGGACTTGGAAAGACCGATTGCAGTGATGGTTCCCAGCACTGTGGAGATCACAGTTGCCAGGATGGCGATGGTCACAGACACGTAAACCGCTTTGCTGACTTCTGTATTATGCAGCAGCTCTGTATACCATCTCATGGAAAATCCCGTAAACCTGGTCAGGGATTTGGAGGAATTAAAGGAAAAAATCATGGTCACCAGGATTGGCAGGTAAAAGAATACCAGACAGATGGCCACATAAAATCTCTGAAAAAAGCTTGTTTTTTTCTGCATGATATACTCCTACTCTCCTTTTTCCTTGTCCATCCGCTTCATCAGACTCATGGAGATCAAAATAATCACCGCCAGAATCATGGAAATGGCACTTCCGAAATTCCAGTCTCCAACTGAGATAAACTGGGACTCGATCAGGTTTCCGATAAGCATGTACTGTCCGCCTCCCAGAAGCTTCGGGATAACGAAGGAGGAAATGGCAAGAAGGAAAACCATCATAATACCATTTACCACCCCTGGCAGGGACAGCTTCCAGATTACCTTCCAGAAGGTCTGGAAACGGTTGGCTCCCAGATCGTAGGCTGCCTCGATCAGGGATTTATCCATTTTATTTAAGGATGTATGGATAGGAATGATCATAAAGGGCATAAAGTTGCAGATCAGGCCTACCATTACGGAAAAATCCGTATACATCATACTGATAGGTCCCAGTCCGATTTTTGCCAGAAGGTTATTGATGATTCCGTTATCTGCAAGAAGATTCATCCACGCATAAGTACGAAGAAGCATGTTGATCCACATTGGAATGGTTACCAGCATAATGAGAAGTCCCTGGATTTTCTCAGAGCATCTCGCAATGATCAGGGCAAGGGGATAGCCAAGCACCAGACATATAAAGGTGGTGAGAAGTCCCAGCCAGAAGGATTTCAGGATCACATTCAGGTAGGTAGTTTCCAGGAATTTGGCAAAATTTCCCCAGGTGAAGGAAAGTGTCATTACTTCATTTCCTTCTGTGGTGAACGCATACAGGGCAATGAGAAACAGTGGGATCACAAGGATAACAATTGCCCAGATAAAGTAAGGGATGATCAGGCGCTTAAACTGTTTCATCAATAAGCTCCCATTCTGTACATGACGTGAATGTCTTCCGGTCCGAATTTCAGTCCTACCTGGCGGCCCACTTCCGCATAATCGGTGGTCTGAACTTTATAGGTGCGCAGTTCTGTTTCTACGAGAATTTCGTAATGAACGCCTTTGAAGGTGACGTTTCGGACAACACCGTTGATTTTCGCCTGAGATGGTTCCACAATGTCAAGGTCCTCAGGACGAAGCACAACCTCGATTTCTTCATTATCCTCAAAGCCTTTGTCCACACATTCGAATTCAAATCCGTCAAACTGAACCAGATAATCTCTGATCATAATTCCTTCTATAATATTGGACTCTCCAATGAAGCTTGCTACGAAACGGTTTTCGGGCTCGTTGTAAATATCGGTAGGAGAACCGATCTGCTGAATTTCACCGTTATTCATAACGACCACAGTATCAGACATGGAAAGGGCTTCCTCCTGGTCATGGGTAACATAAATGAAGGTAATTCCAACCTCCTGTTGGATTTTTTTCAGCTCAATCTGCATCTGTTTTCGTATTTTCGCATCCAGGGCGCCAAGAGGCTCGTCAAGAAGAAGGATTTTCGGCTCATTTACCAGCGCACGGGCAATGGCAACTCGCTGCTGCTGTCCGCCGGAGAGCAGGGTGACATCTCTTTTTTCGAAACCCTCCAGACCTACCATTTTCAGCATTCTGGTGACTTTCTGGGCAATCACGTCCTTGTCCACTTTTTTCAGATTCAGACCAAATCCAATATTCTCTGCCACATTCAGATGGGGAAAAAGGGCGTATTTCTGGAAAACGGTGTTTACCTCTCTCTTATATGGAGGCAGCTTGGAAATCTCAATTCCGTTAAACAGTACTTCGCCGCCGCTTGGCTCCTCGAAGCCTGCAATAATACGAAGGGTTGTGGTCTTTCCACAGCCACTTGGTCCCAGAAGGGTGAGAAACTCGTTCTCATAGATGTCCAGATTGATTCCGCGGAGAACCTGCTGGTCATCAAAGTTTTTTGTGAGGTTTTTCAACTCTATAAGTTTGTTCATTCGTGTGCTCCTTTCCGTCCCTAAGTGGAAATATCCATATATTTCCTCATGCCGTGAAAAAACCGGCTTTTATCAGGTGATTTTCTTCGCTGATTCCTGTGAGCAGACTACTTATACTTCCTCTTTAACTTCTTTATAAGAGAGTAAACAAGAAGGATCACCACTGTAAAAGCCAGCATAATCGTACACAGGGCATTGATTTCCGGCGTGACACCGGTTTTGATCTGAGTGTACACCTTAATTGGCAAGGTAGACAATCTCGGACCGTTAATAAAAATACTGATTACCACGTCGTCCATGGACATGGCAAAGGCAAGCAATGAGCCGGACGCAACAGCTGGCATGATCAGTGGCAGCGTAACGTCAAGAAAGGCTCTCATGGAAGTAGCTCCAAGATCCCGGGCAGCTTCCTCAAGGGAAGGATCCATGCCCACCAGCCTTGCTTTTACTTCCATCAATATATAGGGAACGCAAAACACCGTATGTCCGATCAGCAGGGTAAGCATTCCGAAGGGCAGATTCAGCATATAGAAAAATGCCATCAGCACCATACCCAGAATAATTTCCGGTATCATAAGGGGCAAAATGGAAATGTACTCCAATGCGCCTTTTGTTTTCCAGTGAATCCGTGACAGACCTACCGCCCCAAGCGTTCCGATGACAGCAGAAACTGCACAGCTTGCCACGCCCAGGATCAAGCTGTTTACCAGAGCTTCCATCATGGCGCTGTCTGCGAAAAGTTTTTCGTACCACTGGAGGGAAAATCCGGTGAAACGTACGGGAAGCTTGGATTCGTTGAAGGAGAAAATGATGACTACGGCTACCGGAAGGTACATTAAGAAGAAAATGATACCAAGGTATATCTTCTCAAAGCGGGTGCTCCGTTTCATGCCAGAGCCTGTATTTCTCTTCTTTCCAAACTTTTTAACTAATGTACCGTTTTTAGCCTCGGCACCTTCACCTTGCATTTTCGGATCCAGCACTTCTATTTCATTATTTTGTGTTTTTATCATCCCAGCCCCTCCACTTCTTTCGCATTGGTAACCTTACGGTATAGAAGGATCATCAAAGTGGTAAGGATCATCATGATCACCGCCAGAGCTGCCGCGAAGGGCCAGTTATTTCCCCGTGTCATCTGGTCCTGGATCAGACTTCCCACCAGCACTACCTTATTTCCCCCCAGAATGTCTGCTATGAAAAACAGTCCCATAGATGGAATAAAGGTTAGGATCACGCCGGACAAAAGGCCTGGCAGGGTCAGCTTAAAGCTCACTGTCCAGAATGCTTTCGCCTTGCTTGCGCCAAGGTCACGTGCCGCTTCTACCAGAGACCAATCCAGTTTTTCCGCACTGGAATATACAGACAGGATCATAAATGGCAGCAGCACATATATCATACCAATGACGATTGCCGGGTAACTGTACATAATCTTCAGCGGCTTCTCAATCAGACCAAGTTTTTTCAGAACGAAATTCAGAACGCCTTTTTTCTGAAGGATGATGATCCAGCCATAAAGTCTGATCAGAGAATTTACCCAAAAAGGAAGCATAAGAAGAAGCATGGCTTTCTTCTTGCCGCCTGCCGGTAATTTCGCCATAAAATAGCCAAACGGATACCCGATCAGGGTAATAAAAACAGTACTTGTAATGGCCAGCTGGAAGGACTGGACAAAGGTATCCAGGTACACTGGTTCCAAAATCTTCCTGTAATTATCCAGTGTAAAAATCCACTGTACACCGTGGACTTCTCCCGGGGTGGCAAAGCTTAAAGCTACCATATAGATAAGAGGGCATGCCACGAAGATCAAAGTGAAAATATATAATGGCAGGATCATCCAGATGGTGGCACGGGTGTGCTTCGCCGAAGATTTGCTCCGGCTTATTTTGCCCCTCACGATCTTTCTCCTTCTATCTTGTCAACTACAACCGCATTCTTCGGATCGAAATACCAGTTTATCTTCTGACCAGGCTGAATATTTGCATTCATACCGAAGCGACTAGCTGTAATTTCTGTGCCATCTGGCAGAGCAAGCAATACTCTCAACTGTCCTGCTGCGAAATTTTTCTCCTTTACCACCGCCGAATAACCTTGTTTACAAGTTTCATCCAATATTATATTCTCACTTCGAATTGCTACTGTTCCATCCATGCCCACAAGTTCGCCCTTCAGGATATTGGCATTTCCCACAAAGGTTGCCACATAGCTGGTCTTCGGGTGGTTGTAGATTTCGTCTGGAGTACCAATCTGCTCGAATCGTCCCTGGTTCATTACCACGATACGGTCAGACATATTTATAGCCTCCTCCTGATCGTGTGTAATATAGATAAAGGTAATTCCCAGCTTCTTTTGCAGTCGCTTCAGTTCCAATTGCATCGTCCGCCGAAGCTGCAGATCCAGAGCTCCGAGAGGCTCGTCCAGAAGCAGTACACGTGGATTATTTGCCAGTGCTCTTGCAATGGCTACTCGCTGCTTCTGTCCGCCAGAGAGCTCCGCAGGTTTTCGTTTCTCGAAACCTTCCAGCTGAACCAGCTCCAGCATTTCCTTAACCTTTTTCTTTATATCCGCTTTTGATACTTTTCGTATTTTCAGACCATACCCGATGTTATCCGCCACGTTCATATGGGGAAAAAGGGCGTAATTCTGAAATACCGTGTTCACATCTCTCTGGTTTGGCTCCAGATTCGTCACATCTTCCCCCTCCAGCCATACGCTTCCGCTGTCTGGCTGCTCCAGTCCTGCGATGATGCGAAGAGTGGTCGTCTTGCCGCAGCCGGAAGCACCCAGCAAGGTAACGAATTCCCCCTGATCAATTTGCAGATTGATTCCCTGTAGAACATATTCTTCTGATGTAAAACTTTTTTTCAGATTTCTTAATTCAAGAAATGAGTCAGACATTTGTCTTCTCCTTTCTGGAGCGTGTTTGAAAATTATTCCTGCAGGCTTCCACAAATTGTGACACGCATTTTGAAGAAAGCCTTTTTTAACACGCTCTGCTGTAATGTTAAGTGAAGTACGAAAAAAATACGGGATACCCCTATAGCCATACATTCAGAAAATCTCTGTATAAACACGGTGCATGTTTATACAGCGCCATTACTGTATATTGCTATATCGGTAACCCGTATTCCCATATAATTCTTCAAAAAAAGGTACAACAACAGCAGGTCCGTCCTGCTCCATCCAGTCAGAACGTACCCCGGTAGCTCCAAGATTCTCGGAACCTCTTCCAAGCCCGCCTAAAAAAGCTGCAACTCTTGCTGCAGTCTCTCTCTCTATTTTCTTTTCAAAAAAGCCTGGGGTGGAATAACCTGACATGTACCTCATCTCCTTTGTTTGCAATCAAAGTGTATTCTATCATAGAATGAATCATTTGAAAACAGTTATTTTCCCATTGGCATAAAACTTTTGTGAAATGTTTTGTGAAATGCTATTTTATCTTATGATATTTATTGAGCTTTTTCCAACACCATGATACAATAGCTTCAAGGGTTTTTACTACATTTGAGGAGGTTTTCCATGAAAGAAATTACAGCTGTAAAAATTAATCCAACAGATTTTGCTCCCTTTGGCACCTACTGTTCCATGACTGAGCCGGAAGGTTATCCTTTACAGGGCGAAATCCACAAATTTTATCCGGATCGTATCTCAGGTACTTGTATGGGAAGTATGGGATTTTCTCCCATTGCCGTACGCAAAGATGAGCGAATCGTTAAGATGGCAGAATACCACACAACCACCTGGGAAGGCATTGTAGCTCTGGATGATGATATGATCATTCATGTTGCTCCTGCATCTGCCGGTACGCCAGTCCCGGAACTTACAAAGGCCTTCATTGTTCCCAAAGGACATATGGTAAAGATCAATGCTGCTATCTGGCATTTATGTCCTCTGCCGGTAAACAACGATGTCCTTCATGCAATGATCATTTTACCGGAATGTACTTATGCAAATGACTGTACGGTAGTTGAGTTTGAGGAAAAAGACTGGTTTAAAATCGTATAATCAGAATTTTCTCCCACGATAAATCAGAATTTTTACCCAAGATTTTCTTGACAAATGGCTGCTTATAACTTAAAATATTTTTTGTGTCTGATAAGTGTATAAATTTTTATACACTTATCATTCCATAAGCTGGAATAGCTCAGTCGGTAGAGCACTTCACTCGTAATGAAGGGGTCGTGAGTTCGAGTCTCATTTCCAGCTTTTTTTATTTGGTCAAACGGATATTCCAGATTCGCTTCGCTACTTACTTATTGTAAAAAGATTCAAAAAGACTGCATTCCTCACATCTGAAATTCAGATATGTAAATGCAGTCTTTTTTGCTATTTTATTACTTATTGGCTATTTATTTCTCATTTGCTATTTCTGTCTGCTTTGTTATTGTCATTTTTTTGCTGTGGCTCTTTTCTTCACTGTTTCTGCCTTTTTCTCTGCCTTGACAGCTTCTTCTGCTTTCGCAGCTTTTTCTTCCTTTACTGACTTCTTTGCTGGAGTTTTTGCCTTCACAGTCCTTACCAATTTTCCTGCAGTCTTATCTTTCGCAGTTTTCGCTGCGGTCACATTCTTCCTGGCTGGGGCTTTCCCGGGAGTGCAGCTGTAGATGCTTACACCAAGTGCCGGCAGCTTCACCTTAATAGAATGCTCCCGTTCATCGCACTCTTCTGCTTTTGCTGTCTTCACACGAGAATTCACTACACCCTCGCCGCCGAATTCTGCTGCATCGCTATTAAAGATTTCTTTATATTTCCCTGCAAAGGGCACGCCCACCTGGTAATTCTCGTAGGGAATTGCGGCGAAATTACAGATTACAAGCAAAGTTTCCTCTGGTTTCTCTGTCTTACGCAGAAAGGTGATCACATTCTCCTCATATTTCATCAGCTGAACCCATTCAAATCCGTCATACTCATCATCCATCTGATAAAGTGCAGGTGAATTCTTATAAAGAGCATTCAATGCCTGAATGCATTTCCCAAGTTCCTCAGGCATATCAGCCCCTGGTGCCATCATCTTACAACCGGGATGCACCATCATATAGGAATAAGCCTCTCTCACCTGTGCCAGCTTCTGCTTCTCATCTCCCGGAAGTTTCGCCATAAACTCATTCAGGCTTCCCACATCTCTGTTTCCAAGAGTCAGAATATAATGCTCAGAATATGCATATAAGGTGGACAAAGTCAGCTGGTCATGATAATTCTTCCGCAAAATCGGATCTACTGACAGATAGAATAGGAAATCTCTTGTCCATCCGCCACTCCACTTATAATCAAACCCAATGTGATCATTCTCCACACTGTCAGTCAGCTCCGGCCACAGACCATCCTCCTGTGCGATCAGAAGTGCTCCTGGATCACGCTTCTTCACAATGGAATTCAGATGCTTCAGAAATTCAATGGCAGGAAGGTTCTCATTGGAGCCATACATATTCGGCGTCCATCCATCCTTTCTTCCATAATCCAGATAAAGCATGGCATCCACATCATCCATACGAAGACCGTCCACATGGAAAACCTCCAGCCAGAAACAGGCATTGGAAATCAGGAAATCCATTACCATAGGACTGTCATAATTATAAAGCATGGTGCCCCACATTGGGTGGACTGCCATTTCCGGGTCTTTCACTTCATAAAGGGCTGTTCCGTCAAATTTCTCCAGACCGCCTGCGTATCTCGGGAACTGTGCCGGTGACCAGTCAAGGATCACGCCTATTCCCACCTGATGAAGCTCATCTACCAGTGCTGCAAAATCTGCTGGTGTGCCATAACGTGTGCTGACTGCAAAATATGCAGATGTAGGATATCCATCTGAACCATCCTCCAGAAATTCCATAACCGGATGAAGTTCCACATGGGTATATCCCTTTTCTTTCGCAAAGGTCACCAACTCTTTCCCTGATTCCCACTGTCCCAGGCTTGTCTCATAAATGGAAACCGGCTGCCTGCGGCCATCATATTTCTTACGTTCAGCCATCCAACTGCTGTCATTCCATGTAAAATCAGAGACATCCGCTACAACAGAATTCCACAATGGTGCAGGCTGGGTTCTGTTTCCATAAGGATCTGCTTTCTGAAGGAGCACATCCCCTTTTGCCTTAATTTCATAACGATAGGCGTCCCCCGCCTTTACTCCCGGGATAAACAATTCATAAATACCTGACATAGGCATCTTATGCATAGGGAGTGCTCTGCCATCCCAATTATTAAATTCACCAACCACACTTACCCGAACTGCATTTGGCGCCCACACTGCGAAATGAGTGCCTGCTACCCCATTCATCACCATGGGATGTGCGCCCATTTTCTTATATGCCTCATAATAAACGCCGCCAAGAAAAGCCCTCTCATCATCCTCTGTAAGAAGCCCGCCGAAAGCATAAGCGTCCTTAAACTTCTTCGTCTCTTTCTCAAATTCTATCTGAAATTCGTAATCCGGAATCTTTCTTCCCGGGATCAGCACTGCATAATAGCCAGCCTCGTCCTCCAGCTCCATTTCATATTTCTTGCGCCCTATAACCACTGCCGCAGCTCTGGCTTCCGGAAAAAAGCCCTGTATCAGTACACCATCCGGTGTCAGTCTGGGTCCCATCACATCTCTTGGCGCTGTCTCTTCCCCGTATACAACCGCTTCAATTTCTGGCCAGTCCATATAATCATATACTGTTTTGCTCATAAGTCTCTCCATTTCCCCGCCAATTTTCACGGACTGTCGGATTTTTAGAAAATATGTTAATATTGTTATAATTTTCTCGTCGATCCGACCATAATTTTGATATTTCTATTTTACCATTTTAAGCAGGAAAAAGAAAGAAATTTGTTTGACAAATACACCCCTCTGCGTTAAATTATTGGTATATAATTTTGAAAACACCTAAGGAGGATTTTTCAATGAGTAATCGAAACTACGACGTAACTGCACTTGGCGAGCTTCTCATCGATTTCACAGAGAATGGAACCAGCGCGCAGGGCAACCCAATCATGGAAGCGAACCCGGGCGGAGCTCCATGTAATGTTCTGGCTATGCTTGAGCGCCTTGGCAAGAAGACCGCTTTTATCGGAAAAGTTGGAAAGGATATGTTCGGAAACCAGCTGAAGGCCGCTGTGGAAGAAGTTGGAATTGATACAAGAGCTCTTATTATGGATGAAGAAGTACATACCACACTGGCATTTGTCCACACCTATCCGGATGGAGACAGAGACTTCTCTTTCTATCGTAATCCAGGTGCTGACATGATGCTGACTATGGATGAGGTTCCAGACGACCTGATCCGCGATTCCCGCATTTTCCATTTCGGAACTCTCTCTTCTACCCATGAGGGCGTACGTGAAGCTACACGTCATGCCATTGAGGTAGCAAAAGAAGCCGGCTGTATCATCACCTTTGACCCCAATCTGCGCCCGCCACTCTGGAAATCCCTTGAGGATGCCCGTGTCGAGATTGAGTACGGTCTTACCAAATGTGACGTTCTGAAGATTTCTGACAACGAAGTGGAATTCCTTTTCGATACCACAGACTACGACAAGGGTGCTGCACTGATCGAAGAGAAATATCACATTCCGCTGGTTCTTATCACCATGGGTAAAGACGGAAGCCGTGCTTATTACAAGGGACGCCGCGTAGAATGCGCTCCATTCCTTCAGGAGCACACCATTGAGACCACAGGTGCCGGAGACACTTTCTGTGCCAGCATCCTGAACTATGTTCTGGAGCACGGTCTTAAGGATCTTACAGATGAGAATCTTATGGAAATGCTTACCTTTGCTAATGCAGGCGCTTCCCTTATTACTACCCGCAAGGGTGCTCTCCGTGTCATGCCAACTCGCGAAGAAGTTAAGGAATTTATTGCAAAGAGCGGCAGATAAATATGTAGCTTTGAATCGCAATTTTTAATTAAAGCAAAAACAGGAATCGCTAATCTGAAATTTAGTGGTTCCTGTTTTATTATTAGAATATTTTATATATTATTGTTAAATTTCTCAGTTGTGTTCTTCTATCATAACTGTTATAATCATCGTATGGGTGTTGCCATAACGGTAGGCGGTTAGTCCTTCAACAGAGGGACTGTGACCCTCTGATTACATAGAAACCCTGAAAGGGAATTCAGTGGAAAGGAGGGCTAGGCCAATGAGTATTATTGACTTTATAGCAGTTGTAAGCTTCGGCTTAACCTGCTTTACAATAGGATACACATTGGGTAAAGATGTAAATAATACACAAAAATAGCCGCCCTGTCTGTAAACTAAGCGGCAATTTTTGCTAACCAGTATATGGACTAACCGTCTATCGGCAACACTCTTTTTCTATACTTATATTAACATTCTGTTGTCTTAATGTCAATTATCTGTATTTGAATTTATTTCACCACGCGAACCTTTGAAACACCTTCAATGGCCTTCAGCGCATCCAGTGCCTCTGCGGAAGCTGCACTCTCCAGATCGATCAGAGTATACGCATACTCACCTTTACTCTTGTTGGTCATGTCTGCAATGTTCAGGCCCTCAGCACCAAGAATCTTGGTCAGCTGGCTGATCATGTTAGGAATGTTCTTATGTGTAATGGCAATACGTCCTACTGCTACGCAGGTACCCATATCACAGTTCGGGAAGTTTACGGAGTTTTTGATATTACCATTCTCAAGGAAATCACGAACCTCCTTCACAGCCATAACTGCACAGTTCTCCTCAGATTCCTCTGTGGATGCTCCAAGATGAGGAGTTACCAGAATGCCCTCATGACCTGCAACTGTATGGTTGGCAAAGTCTGTTACATACTTTTTCACCTTGCCGCTGTTCAGCGCCTCAATCAGTGCATCCTCGTCAACCAGAAGGTCACGGGCAAAGTTCAGAAGTACAACACCGTCTTTCATCTTCTCGAAAGCTTCTTTGTTGATCATCTTCTTTGTGGAATCCAGAAGCGGTACATGTACAGTGATATAATCGCACTTGCTGTAAATCTCATCTAAGCTCTTGCTGTGCTTAATAGTACGGGAAAGGTTCCATGCTGCATCGATGGAAATGTATGGATCATATCCATAAACCTCCATCCCAAGGGAAGCTGCTGCATTTGCCACCATGCTTCCGATAGCACCAAGACCGATGATACCAAGCTTTTTGCCCATGATCTCACAGCCTGCAAACTGTTTCTTCTGTTTCTCAGCAAGCTTATCAATATCTTCCTGGTCTTTTTCTCTCTGTACCCACTCAATACCTCCCACAATGTCACGGGAAGCAAGAAGCATACCGGCAAGAACCAGCTCCTTTACACCATTTGCATTGGCTCCAGGAGTATTAAATACGACGATGCCTTTCTCTGCACACTCTTTCACCGGAATGTTATTGACTCCGGCACCGGCACGTGCGATCACAGCAACACTCTCCGGCAGCTCCATGTCATGCATCTTGGCACTTCTTACAAGAACTGCCTGGCAGTCATCCAGAGTATCTGCTTTTTTATAATTATCATCAAAAATGTCCAGGCCTTTCTGGGCAATAGGATTCAGGCAATGATACTGAAACATCAGGCATTTTCCTCCTCAAACTTTTTCATGAATGCAACCAGCGCTTCCACACCAGCCTTTGGCATTGCGTTATAAATACTTGCTCTCATACCGCCAACGGTTCTGTGGCCTTTCAGGTTCACAAGACCTGCCTTGGCAGCCTCAGCAACGAATTTCGCATCCATCTCTTTATCTCCTGTTACAAAAGGAACATTCATAAGAGAACGGTCTTTCGGAACAACGGTGCCATGGAAAAGCTTGCTGGAATCAAGGAAATCGTAAAGGATCTTTGCTTTCTCCTCGTTGCGTTTCTTCATCTCTTCCAGACCGCCCATTTTCTTCAGCCATTTGAAAACTTTACCGCATACGTAGATGCAATATGCATTCGGTGTATTATAAAGGGAACCAGCGTCTGCATGTGTCTTATAGGTAAGCATGGTAGGTGTTCCCGGAAGAACATCTTCTGTGATCAGATCCTCGCGGATAATGGCGATTACCATACCTGCAGGTCCGATGTTCTTCTGAACGCCGCCATAGATAATACCATATTTGCTTACATCAACCGGCTCGGAAAGGAAACAGGAGGATACATCTGCCACAAGTGTTTTGCCCTTTGTATTTGGAAGCTCTTTGAACTTGGTTCCATAAATGGTGTTGTTCTCACAGATATAAACATAGTCTGCATCCGGGCTGATCGGCAGATCGCTGCAATCCGGAATGTAAGAGAAAGTCTTATCCTCGGAAGAAGCAATCTTGTTTGCTTTTCCGTATTTCTGTGCTTCCTGGTATGCTTTCTTTGCCCACTGACCGGTTACAATGTAGTCAGCCACCTTATTTTTCATAAGGTTCATTGGGATCATGGCAAACTGCTGGGAAGCGCCGCCCTGAAGGAAAAGTACCTTATAGTTGTCCGGAATATTCATCAGCTCACGAAGATCCTTCTCAGCTGTGTCAATGATTTCCTGGAATGCAGCACTTCTGTGGCTCATTTCCATAACGGACATGCCGGTACCATTGTAATCCATCATTTCATCTGCGACTTCTTTCAACACCTCTTCAGGAAGGACCGCCGGTCCTGCGGAAAAATTGTACACTCTGCTCATTTCTTCACATCCTCCTCATCAAATACCTCGTCTAAACTTGCTCCTGCAGGAACCATAGGATATACGCTTAAATCCTGGTCGATCCAGCAATCGAGAACTACCGGACCCTCTGATGAAAGCGCCATCTTAAGTGCAGGCTCTACTTCTTCCATCTTCGTAACGCGGATTGCTTTTGCTCCCATTGCTTCAGAAACTTTCACGAAGTCCACACCATCATTTAAGATGGTCTGAGAATATCTTTGTTCATAGAACAGAGTCTGCCACTGACGTACCATTCCCAGAACATGATTGTTCAGAATGATCTGGACAAGAGGTTTGCCGCAGCGAACTGCCGTTGCGATCTCGTTCATGTTCATACGGAAACAGCCGTCTCCTGCTATATTTACCACGGTTTTGTCCGGGCAGCCCATCTTTGCTCCGATTGCTGCGCCAAGGCCGTAACCCATGGTACCAAGCCCTCCTGATGTCAGGAAGGTTCTCGGCTCCTTAAATTTGAAATACTGGGCAGCCCACATCTGGTGCTGTCCTACATCTGTGGAAACGATTGCATCTCCACCTGTCAGTTCATAAAGCTTCTGGATCACGTAAGGTCCGGTAAGCTGGGAATGATCGTAATTTAAGGGATATTTTTCTTTCATATCCTGAATATGCTGTACCCATTCATCATGGCGCTTCTCCGGGATTTTCACAAGGAGAAGCTTCAGCACTTCCCTCAGATCTCCGATCACGGAGGCATCAACTGCAATATTCTTGTTGATCTCCGCTGCATCTACATCGATCTGCAGGATCTTTGCCTTCGGCGCGAAGGTCTTTGTATCTCCTGTCACACGGTCGCTGAAGCGTGCACCAAGAGTGATCAGAAGGTCACACTCGCACATTGCGTAGTTGGAAGTTTTGGTTCCATGCATTCCAACCGGACCTGTGTAAAGCTCATCCTCTCCGGAAAAAGCCCCTTTTCCCATAAGGCTGTCGCAGACCGGAGCCTGGATCTTGTGGGCAAGTGCACGGACTTCTTCAGATGCATCTGCGATCACAGCACCGCCGCCAACAAAAATAAATGGCTTTTTCGCTGCTGCGATCATCTGGGCTGCTGTATCCACATCCTTCGGACGGATGGTGTCAACCTTCGGCTCTACGGCTGTGATGGTGTGTCGGATATATTCACATTTTGCTGCAGTTACGTCCTTGGGCACATCTACAAGTACCGGACCAGGGCGACCGCTTTTTGCGATGATAAAAGCTTTGCGGATGGTGTCTGCAAGCTTTGTTACATCTTTGACAATATAGCTGTGTTTTGTCACAGGCATTACAATGCCTGCGATATCAACTTCCTGGAAGGAATCTTTTCCAAGAAGGGCAGTTCCAACATTACAGGTAATTGCTACCACAGGAACAGAGTCCATACACGCGGTGGCAATTCCGGTTACCAGGTTGGTTGCACCTGGGCCGGAAGTTGCCAGACACACTCCGACCTTTCCTGTCGCACGGGCGTAACCGTCTGCCGCGTGGGAAGCTCCCTGCTCATGGGAAGTAAGTACATGTTTAATTTTATCACTGTATCGGTAAAGGGCGTCATAAACGTTCAGAATAGCTCCGCCTGGATATCCGAAAACGGTATCCACGCTTTGCTCCAGCAAACATTCTATGATGATCTCCGCTCCTGTAAGCTGCAATTTCATTTCCTCCTGGTATATTATACTGTAAAAATCTCGGACATTTGCTATGAAAGAACCATACTTTCATGAACCATAATTCCATTCACATGTCCGGATAAGAATCTTATTATTTTGCTTTCGGAACCTCAAGGATCGCACCGCGGTTTCCGGAAGTAACCATTGCTGCATATCTTGCCAGATATCCGGTTGTAACCTTCGGCTCTCTCGGCTGCCATTTTGCTTTTCTTGCTGCAAGCTCTTCATCAGAAACCTTCAGTTCCAGCTTCAGTTCCGGAATATTGATGCTGATGATATCCCCTTCCTCAACAAGGGCGATGGGACCGCCTACTGCTGCCTCTGGTGAAACATGTCCGATGGAAGCGCCTCTGGATGCACCACTGAAACGTCCATCTGTAATAAGGGCTACAGAAGAACCAAGTCCCATACCTGCGATTGCAGAGGTAGGATTCAGCATTTCTCTCATTCCAGGACCACCCTTCGGTCCTTCATAACGGATGACAACAACGTCACCTTCTACGATCTTGCCGCCTTTGATTGCTGCGATTGCGTCTTCCTCGCAGTCAAAAACTCTTGCAGGTCCTTCATGAACCATCATCTCCGCAACAACTGCAGAACGTTTTACAACGCTTCCGTCTGGTGCAAGATTGCCCCGAAGTACAGCAAGTCCGCCTGTGGTGCTGTATGGATTGTCGATCGGGCGGATTACTTCCGGGTTCAGGTTTACACAGTCCTTGATATTCTCGCCTACTGTTTTTCCGGTTACAGTCATGCATTCTGTGTGAAGGAGTCCCTTCTTATTCAGCTCGTTCATAACTGCGTATACGCCGCCTGCTTCGTTCAGGTCTTCCATGTAAGTCGGGCCTGCCGGTGCAAGGTGGCAGATGTTCGGAGTCTTTGCACTGATTTCATTTGCAAAGCTGATATCGAAATCCCAGCCAATCTCATGTGCAATTGCCGGAAGATGAAGCATACTGTTTGTGGAACAGCCAAGAGCCATATCTACCGTAAGGGCATTCAGAAGTGCCTCTTTTGTCATAATATCTCTTGGACGGATGTTGCGGCGGTACATTTCCATAACCTGCATTCCTGCATGCTTTGCAAGACGGATACGCTCGGAATATACAGCCGGGATGGTTCCGTTTCCTTTCAGTCCCATACCAAGAACCTCAGTAAGGCAGTTCATACTGTTTGCAGTGTACATACCGGAACAGGAACCGCAGGTCGGACATGTTTTGTTCTCACACTCAGTCAGGCCTTCCTCTGTAAGCTTGCCTGCTGCGTAAGCACCAACAGCCTCAAACATGCTGGAAAGACTTGTCTTGTGTCCGTTTAAGTGACCAGCCAGCCTTGGGCCGCCGCTTACGAA
>ERZ780144.651-NODE-651-length-46472-cov-4.229291_pt1 | contig 46472 bp, 39 predicted proteins | sample MGYA00511380_ERZ780144 | MGnify/ENA primary metagenome ERZ780144 (study PRJEB29588, sample SAMEA1965858) | human gut metagenome | biome: human gut; feature: human-associated habitat; material: faeces | place: Denmark | collected 2008/2010 ... | reverse complement strand
CCTTATAGGGGCAGAGCAAACCACCGGCTAAGCCGGTGGTTATGATTATGTGTGATACACACATTTTACATGAAAAAAGTAGGAGGAACATCTTCTTCTGTTATCTGATATAGAAACTTGTTAACTAAGTAGTCTTATTGACTACATCACTATTATACAAGGAGATTAATAAATGACTCAAAAATTGGCAGTATTTTTTCCGGGCATAGGTTATCACAACGATAAGCCGCTTTTATATTACAGTCAAAAACTGGCGAAAGAATCCGGTTTTGAGTGTATAAAAGTAAATTACAATGGTCTTGCATCAGGAATCAAGGGCAATAAAGAAAAAATGGAAGAAGCACTTGAAATGGCATATTCACAAACTGAACCAATCCTAGCTGCAGTTGACTGGTCAAAATATAGTGATATAATTTTTATTTCCAAAAGTATAGGAACTGCAGTAGCTGCACGGTATGCAGAGGAGAACGATTTAGAGTGTAGAAATATCTACATGACACCTCTTGCAGAAACATTTCTATTTAATCCCAAAAACGGTATCGCTTTTCACGGCACATCTGATGACTGGGCTGATACTGAAAACATTAAAGATAAATGTTCCCAATATAATTTAAAATTATATATAACACCTGCTGCAAATCATTCACTTGAAACAGATGATACAATTGAAAATATCAGAATTATTCAAAAAACAATGGAATATATTAAAAACTATATTAATAACTAAAATGGCAGCATATGCGAACAGCTTCGTTCATTATAAATTATATAGTGAGCGAAACACGAACATTCTTTCCGAACAAATTTTCTTAAAAAGTATTGACAAACAACTGTTCTGATGATATTATTACCACATGAAGCGAACAAATGTTTAAGTACAAAGGAGGATATTGTGTTTATGAAAGATATGTTTATACAAAAAAGAATGTTGTGCATAAAGATTTTAATTGTCATACTTTTATCATCAGTTTTTGCGGTGTTTTGCTTTCATATCAGCAAATCTTCCGGAGTAAGTACATTACAGACTGACAAAAAACTTTCATATATCTGCATTACTATAAATAAAAATGATTCCCTTTGGAGTATAGCCAAAAAGTATGAGGATAGATATGATGGCTCTTTTAATGACTTTATTACAGAAATAAAGCGGTGTAACGGTCTTAAATCAAATACCATATATGCTGGAAACCAGATAGTAATTCCTGTTGTCATCTACAATGAAAAGATATCCACGGCAGATAAGTAGCTGCATTTTATCATACATTTGACATTATATTCCGTTATCATTTATTTGTTGCGTTAAATATGTATATGATTTATACCATATTATCGTGACAAAATAAAAGATTAAGATCTTATACGGAGGATTATGTTAGTATGAATAAATTTTCAAAAATATCAAAAGCTTTTTTTATTGCAGGAATTACTGCGATGTGTCTTAGTATTGCGCCAAAACCTGCAATAGCAAATGCATCTGTATCAATTGAGCAGAATAATGATGGAAATTATATAAACATCGAAAATGACAGTTCATTAAAAGCTGTCTACAATAATGTTACCTATAGCAATGAAACTTTTCCGGCAATTCGTGTCGATGATGTATGGATGGTTCCAGTAAAAGAGTTTCTTCAGGACATTCTTGGATGTACATATAGCTATGATGAGAATGAAGGCACATTATTTATTTCTAATAACTATGGCAATGCAAGTGTATCGTGTGTTGTTGGGAGTAAAGAGTTAAGTGTTGGTTCATCCGTAGTCGGTATGGATTTGCCTGTTATGAAAGCAAAAAATACCGAAGATAACGCAAAAAAGACGATATATGTTCCAGCTTCAAAAGTCATTCAAAATCTTGGGTATGGATACGATTCGTCCGCAACAGAAATAAGTGTTACTGATAACATAAAATTATATGAAAATTCTAAGCAGACCGAATATGAAAACCAATATTCAAATGCCATAAATAGTATAATCTATACTAAAAATTTATCTGGAAATGATATTGTTAACATTACAGCACTCAATGACTTAGATGAGAACAAAGTAAAGGAGAATACTGATTATAACAGTATAGAATATATCTATGCCGATACAAAAAATCTTCTCGGTGATATAGACAAATCATTCGAAAACGGTGTGGTCACTGAAATTAAAATATGGGAAGAAGAAAACAATACCCACCTCAAAATAACCTTTGACGGAAGATATGTTGTAAGTAAGCAAATCTTGGCAAACACATTTTCAGTAATATTAGAAAAAGGTTCTTTCAGTATAAAGGCATTGATTCCGGATGGTGTAGATGCAAAAAAAATTACGGCAACAGACAGGTATTGGAATAAACAATTTTATATTATAGTTCCTGGAAATCACGTTTCCTTTTATAAGAAATATATACCAATTAATAATAGTTCTGTTATCCAAAAAATCAATGTAAATAAGACTGCCGATGGAAATAATACCAGAATAGTGGTAACGACAACCAAATTACAAGGATATAAAATCACAAATGAAGATGGATATTTTACTGTAAAAATCGGCGCACCAAAAAAGATATATAAAAATATAATACTTCTTGATGCAGGACATGGCGGAAAAGATTCGGGAGCCAGTTATAAAAATCTGTACGAGAAAAAACTTAATCTTGAAATTATTTATACAAGGGCACGCAAATATTTTGAGGCTAATAATTCTAATGTTAAAGCCTATTGGACCAGACATGATGATACATTTATAAATTTATATACAAGACCAAAGCTTTCAAAAACTTATAGTGCTGATATGTTCATGAGCCTTCATATGAATAGTGCTGGAAACAGACTGGCAAATGGAACAGAGGTATATTATTCTTCAAAAAATAATAAAGTTACAAGTACAGGCTTATATAGTAAAAAAATGACTTCGATGATGTTAAACTCGATATTAGACGGAATAAATGCTAAAAATAGAGGTGTTCGTCAGGCTGGTTTTGTTGTAAACAAATATAATACGGTGCCATCAATTCTAGTTGAATTGGGCTTTATAACCGGAAATAAAGATTATCCTAATTTAAAGAAAGCCGCTTATAGAGAAAAAGCTGCTAAAGCATTGTATAATGGTGTTGAAAAAATATTTAAAAAATATCCTACAAAACGCTAGTGTAATGTATCAGGCTGTATTGTCTTTATTATTTTTCCCATTTTACAGCACCTGCCGCACTTCGTTTCAAATCATCATCGATAGCAGCATAATGTTTTTTAGTTGTATTTACATCATTATGTCCCAAGACATCTGCCACAAGATAAATATCACCGGTCTGGCGGTATAGCGCAGTACCGTATGTACTGCGGAGCTTGTGTGGTGTTATATGTTTAAAAGAAGTTACCTGAGCAGCATAATCTTTTACAAGTTCTTCAACTGCACGAACTGTTATCCTGCGGCGCTGAATAGAGTAGAAGAGGGCATGCTCATGTCCTTCTTTTGGCTCTATTTCACAGCGTGACAATTCGATATAATTTCCAAGTGCCTCAGCAACATCCTCACCAAAATATACATATTCTTCTTTGCCGCCTTTTCTTATGATTTTAATACGGTTTTCTTTAAAATCAACATCCTCTATATTTAAACCGACACATTCTGAAACACGGATTCCTGTTCCTAAAAATAGTGTAAAAATAGCTATATTTCTTAATTTATTTTTTTCATAATAAACTTTTTTCTTACCGGTGAGATGTTCGCCGGCATTCTCAACAAGTTCCAACAGTTCGGCAACTTCATCGGAATCAAGACGAATTATCTCTTTATCATGCAATTTAGGCATATCTATAACGGTAGTCGGGTTATTTGATATGAGTTCTCTTTTTTGATAGTATAAATAAAAACTTTTAAGTGAAGCAATTTTTCTGTGAATTCCACGTTCATCATTTGAATACTGTTTACCGTTATATGTATAATATTTAAGGTATTCCATATATTCTTCAATATCCACAGGTTTTAATGATTCAAGTTCACTCAACGTAATATCGGCAATTTTTTTTTCATTATTATCACCTGAAAACTCAGGATTTGTGCTGAAAAGAAATCTGAAAAAAGTTCTTAAGTCTGACGCATAACCAATGCGTGTTTTAGTAGTCGTTGTCTGCTCAATACCTCTGAAAAAATCTCTACAAAATCCCGGTAATTCTTTTAACTGGCTGTTTAGTTTTTTTATATCATTAAGAGCTGTCTGTTTATGGTAATCTGAGTCTGTCTGTACCTGTTTTAATGCTGGCATATGTTTTTACCTCCTTATCTTTTCGGAAAACTGGGGTTTAACGAAAAGATGAAATCACTACCCTCTTAGATAGGTTAGCCTTGTTTCCTATTTGTTATCTTTTTTAATTCAGCAATATCACTTGACGAAAATTCCTGATTGACAAGGTATGTTGCAATAAAGTTTGAAAGTGAACCGTTATATATTTTATCAAGCAATGCTTTTGTTTCGATTTCCTGTATGGTTGATTTGCTAATTATAGCTCTGCATATGAACCCCGGGTCTTCACGTTCGATGGCTCCTTTGTCTATCAGCCTTTTTATTACAGTATATGTTGTATTTTTTTCCCAGCCGATATATTCCTTAATGATTTTGGCAATATCTTTGGCAGCAAGTGCCTTGTTTGACCATAATAATTCCATGACATTAAGTTCGCCTTCATGCAAGCGTATTACATCGTCTTTCGTTTTTTTCATTTTTTGTTCGCCTCCTGTTAGCTTGCTAATATTGCTAACATAAATTTTAAGTATTGTTTTTCAATTTACGAAGAAGTTCTTCAAAATAATCCGGAAGTTTTGCATCAAATTCTACATATTTTCCGGTTGTCGGGTGTATAAAACCTAAAGTTTTTGCATGTAATGTCTGACCTGTCAGTTTAAATGGATACTTTGATGGTCCGTACACTGAATCACCCAATATGGGATGCCCAATACTTGCCATATGAACTCGTATCTGATGGGTTCTTCCTGTTTCAAGTTTACATTCTATATATGTATACTTATTGTTTAAAGTATCTAACACACGGTAATGAGTAATTGCTGGTTTTCCGTTTTTTACATTGATAGCCATCTTTTTTCTGTCTGTCGGATGTCTGCCGATACATCCTTCAATTGTACCTTCAGACTGCTTTAAATGACCGCAGACTATAGCATGATAAGTTCTGGTAATAGAATGCTCCTTTAGCTGTTCAGCCAAAAATCTGTGCGCCGTATCATTTTTGCAGACAACAATTACACCGGTTGTATCCTGGTCAATTCTATGCACTATGCCCGGACGAAGTTCGCCGTTTATCCCTGATAAATCCTTGCAGTGATACATCAGGGCATTTACAATAGTTCCGCTGTAATGTCCGGGAGCCGGATGCACAACCATCTGTTTAGGTTTATTTATAAGTATAACATCACTGTCCTCATAAATTATATCGAGCGGAATATTTTCGGGAACAATCTCAATTTCTTTGGGTTTACATATTTCTACATGGACGTTATCATTATGTTGGAGTTTAAAGCTGCTTTTAACTTTCTTGTTATTAACATTGATAAATCCGTCTTTTATTTGTTTCTGAATATACGAACGGGACATATCGCTAAACTTATCTGTTAAAAATTTGTCAAGACGGCAGTTGTCATATTCATCTTCAACACATAAATCAAATACGTCTGATATTTCATTGTTAACATCAGTTTTTTCAACAGTATCTTTCACATTAATCTCCATTTCTTTTAAATATAATTTTTCTTTTTTATAACATACTTTCGTATCCCTGCAGAAATAATACAGTAGTATAATTATAATAGCAGTATAATTATACTACTGTAATCTTATTGCTTTTTTAGTATCCTGTTAAGGTCATTATCATCATAATAAAAGATTATGAGAATTACAGCTAAAATTGCACCGACAACGACATAGCAGTCAGCAACGTTAAAAACAGGAAAATTTATAAGTTCAAAATACAAAAAATCAACAACATAACCATTATATATTCTATCAATCATATTTCCGACTGCACCTGCTACAAGAATGACTAATATCCATTTTATCGCTATGAATTTAGTTTCATGAGGCACCCTGTGAAAAATATATCCAATAAAAATCAATACCAAAACTGTTATTATCAATAAAGGTATTCTCTGTTCCTGAAAAATTCCAAAAGCTGCACCATGATTTTCAAGATAAAACAGTTTAAATACATTTTTGATTATTGAAATTCCTGAATTTCCTTTTAGTCCGGCAATTGCAAGCTGTTTTGTAAACTGGTCTGCACCAACAAGTATTACAAAGACTGCAAACCATTTAATATAATATATCAGCTGTTTCATTTAATAAAACTCCATTTCTTATTTGACAAATTCAGATAAAGCTTCTTTCATTTCGGCATCAGTAACATTTTTCAAAATAACTGCATTTCCCGGTTTGTCAAGTAAAATAAATTTTATCTTTCCGGCATCCATTTTTTTGTCACTTTTTGAAGTTTCAATTATCTGTTCAATATCAAGACCGGAAATATCAATCGGAAGATTTAAGGTTTTAAGCATTTCAATCATACTTTGATATTCTTTTTGTGAAATCATATTACGTTTCATTGAGATGTATCCGGCGGCAACCATGCCTAGAGACACACATTCTCCATGAAGAAGTTTAAAATCCATAAGCTTCTCAATAGCATGACCTAACGTATGACCAAAATTTAATAAAGCACGTTCACCTTTTTCAGTAGGATCATTTTCTACGACAAGACGTTTGATATTACAACTTCCCGCAACAACTTCTTCAAGTATATCCAAATTACGCTTATTTAATTCATCAAGATGGTTTTCTATATATGAATAATAATTAGTCTCTTTTATAAGACCATGCTTAACAATTTCACCGAATCCGGAATAATACTGTCTGTCTGTCAATGTGTTGAGTGTTGACAAGTTCATGTATACGGCACTTGGCTGGTGAAAAGCACCAACCATATTTTTGTAACCTCTGAAATCGACACCTGTCTTTCCGCCTACACTGCTGTCAACCATTGCAAGAAGTGTCGTAGGAAGCTGTATAACCTTTATACCTCTTAAATATGTTGCGGCTGCAAAACCGGTAAGATCTCCTACAACTCCTCCGCCTAATGCAAGTAATATATCTTTGCGGTCAAATTTCTCTTTAATCAGATGTTCATATAAGTCCTCAACGACATTAAGATTTTTAGATTCTTCTCCAGCCGGAAATACAAATGAAGTAACCTTTGACACACAGTCTTTAACAATTTCAGTTACATCTTCGAGATAATGTTTTGCAACTGAACTGTCAGAAACGATACAAACTTTGTGTTCCGCTGTAACTTGCTTTTTTATTACTGTATCAAGATTGGAATAATCTTTTTCAATAGTAATATCATAAATTGGTTGATTGTCATAATGAACAGTAATTTGTTTACTCATTTTAACCTCATTTCCGTAACGTATATTTATGTCACTCGATATTTATATATCCATATTTTTAATCTAAATCAATAAAAGTAAAAGGATTATCATTCGCATCATCATTGCTGTCTTTTTTTACACTATCAGTATTTTCAGACAGATATGATACACTCATGTTATCCGGCTTTGATGCTGGGAATACTGTACTTGAAATCTCTGCATTAACTCCTTCAAGTGTAGGCGTAGTCATAATATTTTTTACTATAATATCATCTGAATCATCCTCTTTAATTTCTTTTTCATTAATTTCCGTTTCTTTAATTTCTGTTTTATTATTGACTTTTTCAATATCTGATTCATCAACGGCAGATATTTCATTCATTACGTCTGCCTTTTCTATTACATTATCAATTATATTATCTAAATTACCGTTATCAGTATCATTATTATCTGAATTGTCATCATCGATATTATTCTCATCAGCTATTTCAGTAGTTTGATTTTTTTTAATGCTGTTATCATCTTCTGAAACTTCGTTTGTGTCATCAGAAACCGATGCCTGCTCACCATCATTTGATACACTTGTCCACTTAAACAAAACAGAATTTTCAAGTTCATTATCAAGAGACTCATCTGATTTGTTTTCATTTATATCTTCATTTTCATCTGTGGCTGCACCAATCATATTCGGTATGTCAAATACAGGTGTTTCCGGTGAATAGTCCTCACTCTCAATAAACTCAAGTTGATCCTCAACAATTGCTTTGATATCTCTCTTATAGCTTTCAAATGAAGAAGTAAGTCTAGAAAGTCTCTCATTTAAAATATTAGCTTTATGTTGTGCCTCTACTACATTTTTGTCTATATCAGATTTAGTATTTTTAATCAATTCATCAGCTTCAAGCTTTGCTTTTGAAACAATATCAGATGCCTCTGCTTTTGCAAGACTGACAATATTTGCAGCTTCAGCTTTTGCGGCACTTTTTGTTTCATCAGAAGTTTTTTCTGCAAGCACAAGTGCTTTTTGTAAATTATCTTCAAGATTTTTGTAATATTGTATTCCGTCACTAAGTGAAGTTAATTTTTCTTTTAATTTTTTATTTTCATTATTTAATTCTTCAAAACTTTCAAGGATAGATGCAATAAATTCATCAGTATCTTTTTTATTGTATCCGCCCATCGTTGTTTTTATTGTGCGATTTTTAATATCTGCTGGTGTGAGCATTTTCTTACCTCCTAGACATACTGTTTTACTATTATATGAAATCTTCCTTTTTTGGTTGTCACTTCCGATGTTTCAATCAAAAATTTGCCAAAACCACGAATTGTAATTATGTCATTGTTTTTTATTTCTTTAGCATTTTCAGTACAGCATCGTCCGTTTATATATACATTGCCGGCTTTTATATATGTAAGGCATTGTGAACGTGATGATTTACATGCCACAGATATAATACTGTCAAGCCTTAACGAAGCTACACTTCCTGAAATTTCTTTGAATTTTTGTTCAATTGAAATTTCAGCATTTGAAATTATTTCCGTTTTTACAGTTGTATGTTTTATCTGTGTTATGGAACTTATAAGTTTTTCTTTATTTGATTTGCAAAATATATATGCTTCATATGCTTTTGAATAAGAATCGACTTCTTTTACAACAATATCTCCTACCTGGTCTCTTTTTATTCCGAGATTCATAACTGCTCCTAAGAAATCACGATGTGTAAGCTTATCACAAAACTTTTTATTAACAGGTGATATTTTTACACATGAAATCGGAAAATCAGATTGTTTTATATCAATATAATACGACTCAGGCAGAAAACAGAGCATTTGATATATTGCTCCGTCATATCCTCCATATATGCATATTTTTTTGTCATATAAATTTTTTGGAATACCTTTGTTTTCCAAAAGCATATATGCAAGTTCTACATTGTTTAATCCCATAAAATCACTGTATATCGGCGCACCTCTATTATATGCAATATCATACATATCCTCAAAGTGGTTATATAATATCTGTTCATCTTTTGATAAATGCATAATAATCCTCGTTTCCAAATCAATAAATTTTCATTATCATTTTACAGACAGATTGTAAATATGATGCTATGATAAGTATAATATATGGACTTATATCTGTCTTTAGAGATTTTAATATTGAGTGCCTTACAATAAATCTTACAGGACATAACAGTGGTTTCATCATATTATCAAGTATATTATTAATGAAACTGCCCAAAGGAATAATTCCTCTGAGCATATATATAACGTCTATTATCATTATGATAATTAAAAGCAGATATAATGAATATACAAGATAATAATTCATTATTAAAACTCCTTGCTAAGTGTAGGTATACTTATACCCTCGTTATTTTCTGCAACATTTTTTATGTAATCGCCTGAAATGTCTATAGTCTTTGGTGAAAATATAAATATATATTTTGAAATCTGACGCATATTTCCCTGAATTGAGAAAATACATCCTGAAACAAAGTCCATAATTCTCTGGGCTTCCTCAACATCTATGCCCTCAAGATTTACAATCACCGGCTGACCGCCGAGTAAAATATTGCATACTTCCTGTGACTCTCCGAAATTTGCCGGTTTAAATATACATACTTCCACATCACTTGCGCTTGTTCTTATAGGTACAACTTTTCCTTGAGAAACTGATTTCAAAGGAGTCTTTTTTGTTGAATATTCAGGTTCATCATCATAGTCATCATTATAATCATTGTATGATGTCCTTGAAAAATTACGGCGTTCCTCTTTTCGCTTTTCTTTTTTCAAACGTTTTTCTTCTTTTCGTAATTCTTTTTCGTCTAAATCACTATCGTAATCATCATTATAGAAATCATCGTAGTCATCATCTTCTCCAAGTTTAAAAAAATCCAAAAAACTGCTTACCTTACCCTTTTCACCCATTAGGTTGTCCTCCTTATATTAAAAGCACTATACTTTTTATTTTATAATAAATCAGATTGAATAATTTCTTTCTCCAAAAATTCCGGTACCCACTCGTACTAATGTAGCACCCTCTTCTACAGCTACTTCATAATCGCCAGTCATTCCCATAGAAAGAATATCCATGTTAACATTATCAATGTTTTTATTACTTATGTCAACCGACAAAGTTTTTAATTCCTTAAAAATATTTCGATTTTCTTCAGCATTTTCGACATATGGAGCAATTGTCATAAGTCCTTTTATTCTTATGTGTTGAAATTTAGCTATGTCTCTTACAAGCTGTTCGACTTCTTCTGTTTTCAAACCAAATTTTGATTCTTCATGAGCGACATTCACCTCAATAAGTATGTCTGAAATAAGATTTTTTTTAGCACTTTCTTTCTCTATCGCCTCTGCCAGATGAAGTGAATCAACAGAGTGAATAAGAGCTGCACGGCCTACGACATATTTAACTTTGTTGGTTTGCAGGTGACCGATAAAATGCCATTTAATGTCATCTGCAAGGGCATCATGTTTTTCTTTCATCTCCTGAGCTTTATTTTCACCAAAATCTCTTTTTCCTGCTTCATATGCTTCTACAATCATTTCCATAGGCTTTGTTTTACTTACGGCAATAAGTGTAACATTTTCTCTTTTTCTTCCAGCCCTCTCACACGCTGCTGTAATATTATCTTCAACTTTCTGTAAATTTTCCTTTACCATCTCTATATACCTCCATATTCTGAGTATTTATAATCAGATTATTTCATTTTCATTTATTAAATCAGGATTTAAAATTATATGGTCATATATCTGCAATCCATATAATTCATCCTCTGTCACAATGGCATATTCAGAATTTGAATATTTAATATCAACACGTTTAAAATTGCAATAACCGTCATTGCAGCAGTATACACCATTTAACCATGCCGTCCTGCTCAGATTGATAGTCTTGCCGTCAGATTCTTCATTTGCAGTAATTATATCTCCCACTGTAAATGAAGATGCATCAATATAACATTGTTTTTTCTCATCTCTGTAGTAAACCTTTGTTTTCTGAAATGTGAGAGATTCGTTACCATTTTTATCGTATGTTTTTAACATAACTCCAGTACTGCCATCCTCACCGCCGTTAACTATGTACTCACCGGGTACTACAAAAAACTTCTTTTTAATTATGGAAGAAACAGGTACTTTAAGACCGGCTACCTGTTCAAATTCTAATTTTATATCAAGGTATCTGTCATCAATATAATTCAGCATATCTTTTGTGAAACTCAACTTCGCATAATATTTAGAATTTTCCGTAAAAGTTGTTATTTCCGGTGTCACCTGGTTATTGTCTTTTTGTATAACTACGGTAACATTATCTTTTTTATAAAGCTTATCATATTGTTTCTTTGTGATTGGAATGACAACCGACCAGTTATTATTTGTAATCAGCTTATATACCACATCACCCTTTGAAACCTTTTTTCTTTGTCTGAGCTGTTTCCAGTTATCATTATTATTTTTAAATATTTTCTCATTTATCGTATCAATAGTTGTATTTTCAAGTCCGTCAACACAAAAGGATACTATCCCGGACTTCCCGGCTTTAACCATATTAAGTGATGCCTGATTATTATTTTTTAGGAGTTTATTTGCCTTTTTTAATAACCCTGCCGTTGTCATTTTCAAAAGAGAATTTTCAAGATTGTATCTGAAATGTTCAATTTCATTATAGTCCGACAGTTTAAATCCGGCTCTGTATTCTGATATGGCAGAACGGATAATCTTAGTATCGGATTCAGACAAAGAATAACTGTCAGCTCCAACATTATCAAGTTCCTCATTAAAAAATCCCGAACTGTCAGTTGAATACACTGTCGTATTTACACCTACATATGCACCTTCTGCTACATAATAATTTATATATCCTGATGTATTAGCTCTGACAAGCTTTTCATCCCTTAAAATAATTCCCTTTACCGTATCATCATTTGCAAGTTTATTTTGTGTAACTTCGTATATTGATATATTATCGCTTTGCAAAGACTGCACAAATAACACCAAAATATATATTGCAAATAATATAAGAACTATTCCGGCAAACGGATTTTGATGCTTTTTCATTTTTATAACATTGTCATGTTTTCTACTGCCAGCCAAAATATATCCTCCCATTGTTGTTATCAACTCTATACATTATATTAAAATTTAATTGGATTGTCTAGTACAACGAATAATTAATCATTGATTTTTATTGCACCAGCGGAAGTGTCACAGCTCCATCCATATCTGTTCTGAATATTGTTGTATTTATTTTTTTCAGCCTGTTTAAAAGTTCATCATGTGGATGACCGTACCTGTTCTTTTTTCCACATGAAATAACTGATATATCAGGATTTACTCTTTCCAAAAATTCGTCGCTTGTCGAATTTTTACTTCCGTGGTGCGCAACTTTTAAAAGCGTATATGATTTAGGAAACAGATTTCGATGTTGATTTAGTGTCTCAATCACGCTTGTCTCTCCATCCTTTTCAAGGTCACCTGTAAGTAATATACTGTTTGAATTATTAGTAATGCTAAGAACAGCAGAATATGCATTTACTGAATCACTGTAATAGCCTCTTTCAGGATGAATACATACTATTTTTAAATTCTTATCCTGTATCATATCAAATTTTTTAATATAAGAAACTTTTTTGCAATTTTCTTTTGCAAGCTGTAAAAGTTTTTTATATGTTTCATCTTTTAACGATTCATCAGGCTCTGGAATCATAAAATTATCAATCTGTATTCTGTCAGATTTTTTCTGTTCTAAAATTTCAAGTATTCCTGAAACATGGTCACTGTCGGAATGTGTGACAATACAATAATCTATCCTTGTTATCCCATAATACTTCAAATAGGGTGTTATAATATATTTGCCTATATTTTTTTTGCTTGAACTGCCCCTGTCAATCATATATACTCTGCCACTTTCACTTTTCACTATTATGCAATCACCCTGCCCTATATCAAGAAAACTAATATCAGCATTTTTGTTTCTTACGGGTGTAAGTATAAATACAAGAAGCAATAAAATTTCCAAACAAATAAATATTGTTTTATGCTTTACTTTCCGTGATATATTTACAACATAAGTATACAGTCCGTTTTTTATCGCATAATTTGAAAATAAAAGCGTTTCCATTTTATTGAACAGTAAAATAACCGAAATTATAACAAAATAATATATAAATATCTTGCACCTGCCAGGTCTGCCGGTAACTATTATATGAAAAGGAAAATCATTAAACAATGTGCAGGATTTTTCAAATATGTTCAAAATCACATAGACAATTCCTAAGAAAAATTTACCGGCGGGTAAAATAAGCAGCCCTAAAACACCGCCTATGGCACCAAATATTACCAATAGATTTGAAAGTGGCAGTATTATTAAATTAAGAATAAGTCCGTATACGGGTGTTTCATAATAAAAATAAAGAATTACAGGAAGTGTAAAAAATTGTATTGAAAAACTCATAAGAAATGATTTTCTGATTTCAATCATCACATAGTCAAAGAATTTTTCTTTGTTTTTGTGTGTTATCAGTTTCTCATTCACTATAACATATTTTTCAAGAAAGGGATATACAACTGCAATGGCTATTATTGCACAATAAGAAAGCAAGAAACTGCATGAAAAAAGTGCATACGGTTTTTGTACAACAATAAAGACAGCACTCACTGACATTGCAGAAAGCATATCATAACTCCTGCCGTTTATTTGTGCGGCAAGTGCAAACAGCATCATTATGACTGCTCTGCTTGTAGAAACTCCAAATCCTGTCATCAATCCGTAAAAAAGCAAAAATAATACAATGATAACAATGGCTGCTTTTTCATTTACTCTCAGTTTGGACAGCAGTTTCTTTAAGCCCATACACAAAATAGTTACATGCAGCCCGCTTATTGCAAGAAGATGACCTATACCGTTTTGTCTGTAAAGCTCTTTTACATCCTCGTCTATAATGCTTTTGTCACCTAAAAGCATCGCACAAATAGTTCCGGCTTCTTTTTCAGGTAGGCATTTTATATAAACTTTTTTTATATTGTCACGCAATTGAAAGAGAAACGTTTTTATCACGTTACTTTTCGCATTTATAATGTTTATGTCTCCTTCTGAACAAACTGCCATATAATATATCTTTTTTTCACAATAATATTGTCTCAAATCAAATTCACCGGGATTTGTCGCTGATTTTATATTCATAAGTTTTGCTTTGCAGTTTATTTGATTACCGGGGGTTATATCTTTTGGAATATCATTTACATAAATTATTATTGCAGGCAAATATGCATTATTTAGCATTTTAAAGTTATATGATGAATTTTCATATAATCTGACATGTTTAAGTATTATGCTGTCTGAGTTTTCGCCTTCTAGTGATGATTCAAATTCACCACGTATATTCATAGAAATTTTATCGTTGTTTTTGAGCAAATCATCAAATATATACCGTTTTTTGTACGTCTGCTCTTCTGATAAAATGTTAAAAATTAGATATAATATTAAAAGAACAATGGCAACCCACACAGCCGGCCGCCTTATAATAAACACCTCCCTATTTGGTTTCTCTGACTAAATCAAGATTTCGTTCAAATGCTTCTCCGAAATTTATATTCTGATTATATTTAAGTACCTGCTCTCCATCAATGCTAAATTGTACTTTGTTTACTGACGGAAGTTCAACAAGCGTATTTACGACTGAGTAAATTGCAACATAATCAGTTATATTATCTTCTTTATTTAAAAATTCTTTTGAGAAATCTGCATAACATGTATTCTCTTTAACCGTAACTTTGTTTAAAACAGTGCCTTTTGGGATTGTAGGCAATACATTGTTTTTAGAAACACCCTCAATAGTATATGGACCGCTTATCAATTGTTCTATTGCAAGTTGTTCAAGTGAAATAGTTGCATTGTAGGTTATATCAACGGGAATTGCTACAAGTGCTTTTCCAGTATTATCTGAAAAATATACATTTAGTGTAGTCTTTTGCTTATAATCGCCTATACTGCCAGTATTATCAATAAATGAATTTGATGTCATTATACCGATAGGCTCCATATTTGAATCAGTCAGGGGTTGTCCTGAAACATAAAACTGTACACCTCTGATTCCTTTTATCTGTGAAAGTGTTTTTACTATTGCTGCTCTCCTTAATATCTCTGCAACACCGGTATAATTTCCATATGCAGCATTAAAATATAAAGACAAGTCTCCGGATGAATTTATGTCAAAGCTGTCAACATTTACGTCATCAGGAATAGCTTTTTTCATGTTTATATTGTCCGGTTCTTTACCCATTTTGGATATAAACCTTTTAATAAGTACATCAGTCTTGCCTTTTTTGGAAATCGAACATTTTTCATACATTATTTTTTTCTCGGTTGCATCAAGCCCATATATATAATATCCGTTATATTTTTCTTTTTTACCGCATCCTGTTAATAAAAATGCTATGAATACAATTAAAAAGATTGCTGCCATGAAGAAATGTTTTACTTGTATGTTAAAGATATTTTTTTCTTTTATATTCATATTTCCTCTCTTTTCGATTATGATCACTGCATATAGTTAAGCGGGATTCTTACTGTAAAGGTAGTGCCCTCTTTCTCTTTACTGTAAACCTTAATAGACCCTCTATGCAAAAGTATTACGCTTCTTGTAATTGCAAGACCAAGTCCTGTACCCCCGGTAGCCCTCGATCTTGCCTTATCTACTCTGAAGAATCTTTCAAATACACTGTCTATAGAGTCATCCGGTATACCGACACCTGAATCCTGCACTGTCACATAGAAAAATTTGTGGTCTGCATTTAATGTTACTTTTACCCAGCCGTCATCATAGTTGTATTTTATTGCATTTTCTACAAGATTGTTTAATGCCATAGACAATTTTACTTCGTCCACATCAGCCATAACCGGTCTGAAACTTTCAAATATAAGTTCAATATTTCTTTCTGCAGCAATAGGGCGCAGCCGCTTTAGAAGCTGCTCTATAAGTTCGTTTATGCTTATATTTGAGATAATTATCTTTGCAGCATTTTGGTCAAGTTTAACCATTGAAAGCAAATCGTTTATTATCTGTGTCATTCTTTCTATTTCGGTTGTTATATCTCCCAAAAATTCCCTGTATATCTCTTCCGGCATACCTTCCTGAGACAAAAGTGAATCCGATAAAACTTTCATTGATGCAAGAGGAGTTTTTAATTCATGTGACACATTTGAAACAAACTCCTGTCTTGAATTTTCCTGATTTTGTATAACTTCTATCATTTTATTGAATGAATCCGTAATTTTATGAAGTTCGGAATATCCATGCATGTCCAGTTTTACCGCCATATTTCCCTTGGAAATTTCATTTATCGAATCAGTCAGTTTGTTTAACGGTGTTGTCAAAAAGATTGAATATCCAAACGATATCAGCATAATTATAAGAACTATTGCACATATCGCAAAGATAACTTTCCTTGTAACCGCTTTAGATATTGATTGTATATTTTTGGTAGAATAGCTTATTATAATTGCACCTGTAGTTTCATTTGATATTGGGTCGACTATCGGCATTGTCAATTGCATATAATCTCCTAAATTATTGACATACATTCCTGAATCATCTGAAAAACATTTGATAACCTCTGTTGATACCATAGTCTTTCCGTTTTCTATATTGTAGGTATCTCTTACCACTTTCAAATCTTTATTGACGAGAATAATTCTGCCCTGATAAACATTGGCAACTTCCTCTGTCTCATTTTCAACTTCGCTTGACTCCTGTCCTGACAGATAGCCTGACGAAGTGACAAGATTTGCAATCACTGTCCCATATGACTGCAATTCATCAGTCCGCTGTGATATCAGTTGTGAATGATATTCATTGGTTATCAAATTGAATAGAAAGATAATAGGTAATATTCCCAAACACAACAAAATAAAAAACATTTGCGTTCTCATTCCACGCAGATTATATATAAAATCAGACCATAACTTTTTCACAGCAGCCCCCGAAATTCATTAAAAATTTATCTGTAATTATTTTTGGAAATAGTATCCGACACCCCATTTTGTATGAATATATTTTGGGTTACTTGGAGTATCTTCTATTTTTTCTCTTAATCGTCTGATGTGAACATCTACTGTTCTTACATCTCCAGGATAATCATATCCCCATACGGTATTAAGCAGTTCTTCACGGCTGTATACCTTATTTGGATGAAGCATAAGTAATTCAAGAAGATCAAATTCTTTAGCAGTAAGATTTACCTCCTCGTCATTTATATAGCCTCTTCTGCTGTCAAGGTCGATACTAAGACCATTATAAGAATATATCTTCTGAACTTCTGTCTGCTCTTTACTTGAGCTTCTTCTTATAATCGCTTTTATTCTCGCTTTTACTTCAAGTATATTAAACGGTTTTGTAATATAATCATCCGCACCGTATTCCAAGCCGAGAATTTTATCCATGTCATCGCCTTTTGCCGTGAGCATAATAATAGGTACGTCGGAGAACTCTCTTATCTGCTGGCAGACTTCAAAACCGTCATGTATCGGCAGCATAACATCAAGAAGAATTATATCATATTTATTATTTGTGGCTAAATCTATGGCTTCTTGTCCATCATATGCACAATCAACCTGCATGCCATCCTGTTCAAGGCTGAATCTGATTCCTTTTACAATTAATTTTTCATCATCAACTACCAATACTTTTTTTGCCATGACTAATCCCTCTTTCTATTCCTTTATACACATATTTTATTTTTAATTTTATTAAAAATTCCCTCTTTTATGCCTGAAATTTTCATGATGTCAGATATATTTTTAAATGTGCCGTTTGTCTCACGGTATTCTATAATTGCATCGGCTCTGCTCTGTCCTATTCCTGACAACGAAGTAAGCTCTCCTGCAGATGCAGTATTTATATTTACAAGTCCGTCTTTTTCAGGTTCGCTTTCTGAATCTGTCTGCTGTGTCACTTTGTTTGAATATTTCTTTTTATACTGTTTAAGTGTCGGTATATTTATCTGTTCTCCGTCCACAAGCGTTCTTGCTTGATTTACAGCTGTTTTGGCCGCTCCTTTTTTGAAACCTCTTGCTGCTTTTACGGCATCACATACACGGCTGTCTGTTCCAAACTCATATACACCCGGCTTTTTCACTGCTCCACATATGTAAACAACGACCTTACTATTTTCACTATCCGATTTTATATTTTTTGATGAAGTTTGTAATTTATCATTCTCTGCAGTATCATAACTTTGAATGGACGAAACAAATTCATTATTCACAGCGTTTTTTTCAGATATATATTTTCCTATAGAATCAGAACCAAGATACAATATACCTGACAGCACAATAAATAAGCCACATATTATCAATATAATTTTTTTGCTTTTATTCATGAAAAACCTCCTTTTTTCATAACTATCAGGAGATTTCCAAACGTTTATAGTAAAAAATGCCAGTGTGCCTCAGTTTATCAATCTAAACAAAACTTAAACACACTAGCAATATTTTAAACAATTTGTAATATTATTACAATAGATACAATGAACAAAAATCATTAAATTTTTATTACATTTTTTGATTACTCTGTCTTTTTAAGCACCAAAGATTTCTTCGAGTTTTTCACACATAATATCAATGTGTTCTTTCTCTACAACAAGCGGCGGTACAAAACGGATAATACTTGTTCCGGCTGAGATAAGTACGACACCTTTTTTAAGCATCTGTGATACAACATCCCCTGCCTGTCCATATAATTCCATTCCCATCATAAGACCTTTTCCGCGCACATCTTTAATTTTATCAGGGAACTTATCTTTAAGTTCATTAAGCTTTTCGCTGAGATACGGTGCAATTTCATTGACATGCCCAAGTATGTTATCTTTTTCAAATATCTCAAATACCTTACATACTGCTGCAGTTGCAAGCGGATTACCTCCATATGTTGTTCCGTGGTCACCCGGACACATTGCATCGGCCACCTCTTTTGTTGCTGCAAATGCTCCGACAGGCACACCGCATCCAAGTGCTTTAGCCGATGTCATGATATCAGGTTTTACTCCATAATGCTGATAAGTATACATTTTTCCGGTTCTTCCCATGCCACACTGGATTTCATCAAATATCAGCAATATATCATTTTCATCACAGAATTTTCTAAGTCCCGTTATAAACTCATCAGTTGCAGGGTAGATTCCTCCCTCGCCCTGGAGCGTTTCAAGTATAACTGCACATGTATCTTTTGTAGCAAGTTTTTTAACACTTTCGAGATCGTTATATTCGGCAAATGAAACACCTCCAATAAGCGGTTCAAAAGGTTCGCGGTAATGCTTCGTTCCGGTAACAGACAATGCACCCATGCTTCTTCCGTGGAAAGAATGGTTCATCGCAATTATCTCACCCTTACTGTTTTTATCTTTGTTGTAAGCATATTTTCTGGCAAGTTTGATTGCTCCTTCTATTGCTTCAGTACCTGAGTTTGTAAAAAATACTTTATCCATGCCGGAAGCTTTTGAAAGATATTCTGCCGCCTTAATAGAAGGTTCAGTGTAATAAAGATTTGATACATGAATAAGCTTGTCAATCTGGTCTTTAAGAGCCTGTTTGTATTCTTCGTTGCTGTATCCTAACGCTGAAACGGCAATACCGGCACCCATATCAAGATATTTATTGCCTTCGTTATCAAAGAGATACATTCCCTCGCCTTTTTCAAAAATAACACTTCTGTTATATGTATGTATAAAATGCTTATCAGCTTCCTGTAAATTCATATATTTGTTAACCTCCTAATTATTCTCGTCAATCTCATTTGAATAATAACCGCTGTCATCACCTATAATAGCTGTACCGATACCCTTCTTAGTAAAGAATTCAAGTAACAGGCAATGCTCACGTCTTCCGTCAAGGATATGCACTCTGCCAACTCCTGAATTTACGGCATTGATGCAATTAGTAACTTTCGGAAGCATTCCTCCTGAAATAACTCCTGCTTCGATAAGTTTGTTCGCTTCGTTAAGGTCAAGAACAGAAATCAGAGAACTGCTGTCATCAGGATTCATGCATACGCCCTCAACGTCAGTTAAAAATGCAAGTTTTTCTGCCTTTATCGCACCTGCAATCGCACATGCGGCATCATCAGCGTTAATATTGTATGTTTCTCCAGCATCATCCATTCCTATCGGTGCAATAATCGGAATATAGTCACTGTCAAGAAGTGTCTCCAGGATTTCTGTATCAACATGTTTAATATCGCCTACAAAACCAATATCTTTTCCGTTTGGCATCTTCTTGTCAACCTTAAGCATTCCGCCGTCTTTTCCGCAGATACCGATAGCCTTTACACCGATTTTCTCGACCATTTGTACAAGATATTTATTGAGGCGGTTAAGAACCATTTCTGCAACTTCCATTGTTTCTCTGTCAGTTTTTCTAAATCCCTCTATAAATTCGGTTTCTTTTCCGATTTTACTTATCCACTTGCTTATTTCTTTTCCACCGCCGTGAACGATTATCGGACGCATTCCGACAAGTTTTAAGAGAGCAACATCCTTGATAACCCTTTCTTCGAGTTTTTTATCAAGCATTGCACTTCCGCCATACTTTACTACTACTATCTTATTATTGAAATCCCTGATATACGGAAGTGCTTCTATAAGTGTTTCAGCCTTCACTGTAATCTGATCCATATACTTTTCTTTTTCTTCTTCACTCATCTTTTATTCCTCCTGCTATTTATGGGAACATAGGAACCATTTTAAGTCCAAGGTTCTCTTCAAGTCCAAACATAATATTCATATTCTGGACTGCCTGTCCGGCAGCGCCTTTGACAACATTGTCAATTGCACCCATCATAATGATTCGTCCTGTTCTGTCATCTATCTTAAAGTTTATATCTGCAAAGTTGCTTCCTTCTACCCATCTTGTCTCAGGATAAACGTCTTTTTCAAGCACTCTTACAAAATATTCATCTTTATAATATTTATCATATACAGCTTTCACTTCATCATATGACATTTTCTTTTTAAGTGTCGCATAAGATGTCGCAAGTATTCCTCTGTTCATCGGCACAAGATGCGGTGTAAAGTTTATAAGTACATCTTCACCTGAAGCATATGAAAGCTGGTCTTCTATCTCAGGAGTGTGTCTGTGTGACGCAACTCCGTATGGTTTTATGCTCTCATTTACCTCACAATAGAGATTTGCAACTTTTGCACCTCTTCCGGCACCCGATGTTCCCGATTTAGCATCGATTATAATGCTGTTCATATCAATAAGTCCCTCTTTTGCCATCGGATAAATAGACAATGTGGAACATGTAGGGAAACAGCCCGGATTTGCGATAAGTCTTGCTTTCTTAATATCCTCTCTGTTCACTTCACAAAGTCCATACACAGCTTCTTTAATAAACTGCGGGCTCTGATGTTTGATACCATACCATTTTTCGTATTTTGCAACGTCTTTTATTCTGAAATCGGCACTCAGGTCTACAATCTTTGTGCTTTTTAATATCTCGTCATTTACAAGTGAACCGCAAAGTCCCTGTGGAGTAGCCGTAAAAATAACATCTGCTTTCTTTGCAAGCTCATCCATATTCTCACCCATGCACTTGTCATCTACAAGTTCAAACATATTTCCAAAAACTTCACTGTATTTTTTATCTATATATGATCTGGAACCATACCATACTATCTCAGCATCTGGATGCTGAAGAAGAATTCTGACAAGTTCCTGACCTGCATATCCTGTCGAACCAATAATACCAACTTTAATCATAAAATTTTACCAGCCTTTCTTTGTATAATCTAACTGCTTTCGTATTATACTACCCCGATTATAATAATGCAAGAATAATTTATAAATATTCACAAAAAATTATATGATAATTCGTTTAAGTCCATCACAGTAATTATATTGGTATTGCTGTTTTCAAATCAAATAACTGAATATGTATCAGAAAGTAATTTATTTTTGCACTTGTATATTTATTCAAATATGTGTATATTTATTAACAGGGCATTTAATGTTATCACAAAAAGCAAAGTATTTTTGTTTTTTTTCAAAAAGTGATTGCAGAGTACACATTTTGAGATTATACTTTATATGTATATGTACTAAAAATAAACTTTAGGAGGAAATTGATTTATGAAAGAAAAAGTAATTCTTGCCTACTCAGGTGGTCTTGATACTACAGCTATCATCCCTTGGTTAAAAGAAACTTACGGTTATGATGTTGTCTGCGTTTGTATAGATGTTGGACAGGAAAGCGAGCTTGACGGGCTTGATGAAAGAGCAAAAGTCTGCGGAGCTGCAAAACTTTATATAGAAGATGTTATTGATGAATTCTGTGATGATTATATTGTTCCTTGTGTTCAGGCACATGCAGTATATGAGAACAAATATCTCCTTGGAACATCTATGGCTCGTCCTCTTATTGCAAAGAGACTTGTTGAAATTGCACGTAAGGAAGGTGCTACAGCAATATGCCACGGTGCTACAGGTAAAGGTAACGACCAGGTTCGTTTTGAACTCGGTATCAAAGCTCTTGCTCCTGATTTAAAGATTATCGCTCCTTGGAGAGATGACAAGTGGAAACTTCAGTCTCGTGAGGATGAAATTGATTTCTGCCGTTCACACGGAATCGACCTTCCGTTTGCAGCTGACAGCAGCTACAGCCGTGACAGAAACCTTTGGCATATAAGCCATGAGGGACTTGAACTTGAAGACCCTTCAAATGCACCGAATTACGACCATCTTCTCGTACTCGGTACAACACCTGAAAAAGCTCCCGATGAGGGTGAAGTTGTGACAATGACATTTGAGAAAGGTGTTCCAAAGTCAGTAAACGGCAAAGAAATGAAAGTTTCAGATATTATCCGTGAGCTTAATGCTCTCGGCGGAAAACATGGCATCGGAATTGTAGATATTGTTGAAAACCGTGTTGTAGGGATGAAATCACGCGGTGTATACGAGACACCGGGCGGAACAATCCTTATGGAAGCTCATCAGCAGCTTGAGGAACTTATCCTTGACCGTGATACATACACAGTTAAAAAAGACCTCGGAAACAAGTTTGCAGATGTTGTCTACGAAGGAAAGTGGTTCACACCATTGCGTGAAGCTCTTGAAGCATTTGTAAAAGTAACTCAGGAATACGTTACAGGTGAAGTTAAATTCAAACTCTACAAAGGAAATATTATCAGAATGGGTACAACTTCTCCTTACTCTATGTACAGTGAATCTATTGCTTCATTTACAACAGGTGAACTTTACAACCATAAAGATGCAGAAGGATTCATAAATCTCTTCGGTCTTTCTCTTAAAGTTCGCGCCATGAAACAGGGTTCATATGAGAAACTTGACGATAAATAATTTTAGTTGATTTAAAAAATTTAAGATTTATATTTTACTTATAAACAAAACAAAATCCGGAACTCTATATCGAAATATAGAATTCCGGATTTTTTAAGATTTTTATTACATATCACCGTTAGGTGCTAAAAAAGTGCTTCTCATAAGTTCAGGATAATCTTCTAAATGCGCAAAGTCATTAAATCTGTCGAGATAAAATCCATGTTTTTTTTCATCAAAATGAAGCTGTGTAATGCTGCAATTTTCTAAAGATGTTCCAAACATAAGGCGTTTCGCAAAATCACCGCCAAACAACGCGCATAACAATATTCTGATAACACCGCCATGCGTAACTACGGCAATGTTTTGTTTACCGCTGTCAATCCATTCATGTAATACCGGCATAACTCTTTCTAAAACCTGTGGGCCGTTTTCACCGTCAGGATACCACATTTCTGCATTCGGTACAAAAAATTCTCCCACAAATTCATTTACTTCATCAAGTGCTGTACCTTTCTGACTTTTTCCCTCCATGAAATCGTCAAGCTGTTCATCATAATATTCTTTGTAAAAACGTTTAACTTCTGAATCATGAACACCTGTGAGACTTCCAAAGTCGATTTCAGCAATTCCCGGACGAATAATAATATTATCAGACAGTTCTTTTCTGTCCTTAAATGCTATTTTGGCTGTCTCAACCGCACGTATAAGGTCGCTTGAATACAAAGCATCAATCTTATATTTATTCATTCTTTTTCCAAGAAGTTCTGCCTGTTTTCTGCCCTCTGCCGATAAAGGCACGTTTACATTGCAATCTGTACTGTTCTGTCTGGCATGACGTATCAAATATATAACCATCGTTTATTCTATTTTTGTTCCTTTCTCTTACAGTCTCATATTTTTTAATCAAAATAAATTATACAAGACAAATACCTTACCCTTTTGTTTTAAGTTAATTTTCAGCTATTTTGCTGTAGCTAAATCAATAATGCTTTGAAGTTCTATTCCCTCATCCGGTGCATTTCCCAAATCTTCTACTTTCTGCTCACTTGTAACCTCATACAGTTTATTATCTTCGCCTTCTCTTCCCTTGATAATTGCAAAATATCTTGATACCTTATCAACCGGATTCCATGCAATAAACACCGAAAGTGCCATCTCAGGATACTGTTTATTTGTTGGCATAGTTATTCTTATGAGTCTGAGCGTATCGCTTATATTCAAAATCATAAAATCATAATCGTCAGCAGTATACGGACAATTGTTTGTCTTTGCATATGGCTCTTCAAAAAGCTCCATAATACATTCACCCTGTCTTTCACAGAGGTCATTTATGTACTCTTCCCCTCCGGTATGTATTTTGTCAGGGAATACCCTTGCCTCCATCTGCTGTCTTATAATTGCATGATACTGGGATTCTGTAAGCTTTGTTTTCTTTGTAGCATTTTTAGATATATTCATGACAATATTCTGGTTAAATGGATTTATAGCCGCCGCTGTAATATCCCCAATTGATTCCATAATATCGACACATGTTTTAAATGGCACATTCAATGTAATAGGAAATGCAGGAATTCCTTTTCCTTTCTGCATTTCTTCTTCAGATGTGAATATAGGGAAAAATTTCATTCCGTTATCATTCTGAAGAATACATGGCTGTGGTTGCGCTCCCTCAGGAATGGCAGTCTCAACACCCGGATTTTCCATCATTTTTCTCAAGACTTCGGGTTTAGTGTCTCTTGGCATAATTGCCGGTACATATACATGAGATTCTGCCAACGCTTCTGTGAGCTGTGTAGCAAGCTCCGTTGACTGTGTGTCTTTCATCTGATCAAGTAATTTCTCTATTTTTCTGTTATCTGTTGCCATTTTAGCCTCCATTTAATTTTTATTTACCAAATAGTTTTTGTTTATCAATATCACTATAATAACCATACTGAAGTATATCATAATCGTCAAGTAATTTCTTGATTTCGTCTGTTTCATCAGAACCGTAATTGTGCCAGTCGCCATTGTTGTCCATATATCCGTTGACATTCATGACAGGAATAATCTCAGAAACCTTCTCAATAAATTTATTGTATACAGGAAGTTCAATTCCCGCTGATTTCAATAAAAGGTTTTCAAGATTATTGTTTCCAAGAACCACCTCATCGGCACTTCCAATATCGTAATTGGCCCACAATATAAACGGCGTAGCATATCTTTTCTGAATATCAGACAGTTCCCATTTATCCTGTGTTTTTCCAAGCAGCTCTTCATAAAATTCAGTTTCTATAGAAGGCTGATGATCCCCGAACATACATATAATGGTAGGTTCCTTTTGCGCCTTGAAATAATCTATAAGATACTTGAAAGCATTGTCTGATTCTTTTGTCGATGAAAGGTATTCATTCGCTTCGGTGTAATATTTGCCTTCCACTTCAATAGGCTGTTTCCAGTTAGTGTTTGTGAGGTAACCTCCGTGATTCTGGATAGTTACGTTAAATAAAAACAGAGGTTTTGCTTTATCTCTTTTTTCGTATAACTCAATCACTTTTTTATAGCTCTCTTTATCACTGATATATCTTATATATTCAGGATTTTTAAAATCATCAATCGAGATAAATTTGTCAAATTTCATGCTATTGTAAGTATTTATCCTGTTCCAGTTTTTGGCACTGCTTGGGTGTATGGCATCACAGTTATAGCCTAATGATTTTAAATAATACGACATTGAGTATGTCGTATCATGCATAAACTGCTGGTAGACATTACAGCCGCTCGGAAAAAATTTCATTGTATTTCCAGTCATAGCCTCAAATTCGGAATTGCTTGTTCCCGCTCCGAAAACAGAGACATAATCAAGACCTGATATAGTATTATCTTTCATACTGTGAATAAATTCAAGCGGGTCTCTGTTATAATTTACTGTACCTATCTTTGAAAAATCCGCAAGACTTTCATTCATTATATATATTATGTTAGGCTTTTTTCCGTTAAGTGAAGTATTTGTTTTAAAATCACTATTTGAAACTACTTTTTTGCCTGTAACTGTCTGTAATGTATTTGCGGTATCGCTTTTTGTTTCTTCTATTATTTTTTTTACACGTTCTTGTGAATAACCAGACGGCTTTGAAACCTTAAGATAATGAAGGTTTATAAAATAATTCATATAAAAACCGTTTTTCTGACATGAACCTACTTTATTCCAAACATCATCAGTTATTTTGCATGCCTCAAGTATTGATGTATTATACATAATACCAACGATAAACACAGAAGCTGCTATAGGAACAGCCCTCTTTATAATATTTAATTTCAGCGGTTCCTTTACATTTTTCCTGCCTGCTATTCTGAATACAAATAAATTCCAGATAAAGAACGCAGGTATAATAATAAACTGCGACGGAGACAGGCTGAACGTATAATGGTCTGCCACCTCTGTTGCTGTTGCTACTCCCAGAATATCTGCTGGAAGAAAAGGCGTTCCTCTTACATTCATAATAAAAAGATTTGCAAGTCCTATCGGAAACATAATAAAGTTTAAAATCAACATTGAAAGCGATTGTCTGCGACAGACAGCATAAATAATAAGCTCAACCGCAAACAGCAAAAGCCATGTAAAAGGCCAGACACCCGGGCGCATAAGTTCTAATGTCTGATTCATTGTTTCCAACATTAGAAAAATAACAAACGGATTTATTACAAATGTTATTCTTCTGATATAAACTATAAACTTTCTATGTGCAAGGCACCATTTGACAACATCTTTTATACTGCGGGATTTTTTATGCTTATCCTTTTTCTTTTTCTTCTTTTTAAGTTCCTTTAAATATCTTTTTCTGTAAACACCCGCCATTTCAGAAATATGTTCAAAGCAGAGCACAAACAAAATAACTAGTTCAAAAATCATCACTATAAGCGGATACATCTGTCTGAATTTATATGTATAGCTGATATTTAAAGATTTTGCATGTGTCTGCATTTTAAGTGTAGACATGTAGGTGTTTGGATCTGTTCTGTTTGTTGTATTCAATGTCGGAATTACGGCATATGAATTTCCGTCAGAGCTGCATGTAATTCTGATACAGCATGTGACACCTTTTGGAATAGTTACCGTATTATCCATTTTTATCGGATATGTCTGGTTTGGATTTATTTTTCTGACAGGAATGTCCGTATTATAAACGACATTATTATTTCCGTCTGTCATCTGAATATGAAGCACGTCTCCGACATCTTTATGCTCAAACGAGCCAAAACTTAACACAAATTGTGATAAAACTACTTTTCTGTTAAATGAAAATTTCTGTCTGATAATCTCCTCATTATCAATTATACCGATAACCGCACTATTTGAATTTCCTGCCTCTGTAGTTACAGACTGCTGAGACATAAGCGAACCCGTAAGAAAAGCCTGTACACTTATAATTATGATGAGAAGTACCGCAAACACCGATACCCTTTTTTTGCTAAACCTGAAATATTTGTATAACATATTTTATTAAACCTTTCCTTCTTTCGATTGATATAATAACTTCAAATAGTGGATTTTGTCAATGCATGACTAACTCAAGTTTTTTACAATTTTCTTAATTTTTCTACATCTTTCTTCCCACGTATCATTTTTCATTACTTTTTGATATGCACTTTGACGCATATTGTCAATTTTGTTATTGTCAGAAATTATATTCTTTATTCTCTCAAAATCTTTTTTTAGGTCAGAGAAATTATACTTTAAATAATCTTTTCCTTCTTCATATACATTTAGTCCCGTCACATAATCAGTAATTACAACAGCTCCGTTTGCCATTGCATTGTATATACGGTCATGTGGGGCATTTTTAAACAGCGGCTGAACATTAAGAACAGCTTTTGACATCTGCATAAAACCTGCTATATTCCCATATCCTGTCTGTTCATGAATGTTTAGTCTGTTATGGTATTTACCGTCATACATTTCCCATCTTGCACCAACCACATCAAGTGATATTCCAACGGACATCAATGCTTCAACTGTCATCTGCCTTAAATATTCTCTTATATATTTGTCAATATATCTTGAGACATCAGGCAGTATATCATGTTTTTGATTATCCGTTTCAAGAAGCCTTTTTCTCATATCACATACGGCAAATTCCCCTCCGCTTTTTATCATATCAATGCATTCTTTGGCATAATCTAAATATCTTTTCCCTTTATCTTTAAGTATATCTTCAAAATAAGAAACAGGAGTGAATGTAGCCGGAAACAATACATCTATTTTACGCTCATCACTTTCCTGCAGAGATATCTTTTCAACAGTCTGCGTGCAGGCAGCAAGTGGCATTGCAATCGTATTTCTTATATTAGGATAACATGTCTTTATATAATCACAATGCTCGCTGTCAAGACATATGACATTAAAATTGTCGAGTTTCCTGTCTAACACATGTGCCTGATGAATCGGATGGTCCACTATATAATCGACAAAAGGCACCTTAAAACAATCGAGATAAGGCTTGTCATCTTCATATAAGAGCGGCAATATTGAATTTATGTCGAAAATAAAATCAAATTTCAGAGTATGTGACATTGCCAGAATATCTTCAAGAATTTCCTCACTCTGATTTATGTCTTTTACAATGTAATGTAAGACCTCATCTCCAAGTTTCAGGAATGCCTTTTTTAATTCATTCATAAATACGGATGACGATGAATAAGACAATTCCCTTGTTTCTAAAAAAAGTATTCTCATAATATTTTTTACCTGTGAAACAAATATTCTTCAAGAACTTTTAAGCTTTTAATTTGTAAGTTTCTTTCCGGCAACATCAAAACTATTTTCTTTTTTCGTTGTCTTTTTCTTTGGAAGAGTTTTATAAACATTATACGCATAAACACATACAACTATTGAATACACTATCGAAATCACCTCTGTGGCAAATCTAGGGCATATGTCCCTCTGATAAAGTGCTGCCGGCATATTGCCTAATGTATGAAGGATTACAGCTATGATAATATAATGATTGTTGTTTGTTTCTTTCACTGCTTTAAATACCAAAACAGACAGTGCTACCTGCATGAACATAACGAAGAAACGCTGTCCGCCTGCCCACAGGCTTTGTGAAAGTGTCAACTGCTTGATACTGTTAATAAGTTCTGTCATAGCGGTCTTTGACTGCTCGTCAGGAAGGGCATTTATAACACTTGATATCTTATTCTGGTTTATAAGCTGTGCATAAGCATAATATTGAAGCTGGGTGACGCCAAGTGCTATCATACACTCAATTCCACCATGTCCAAGTCCATAAAAAATTGATGTTTCGTTATCAGAAGTATATTTTGTTAGGAAAAACTTAAAAGCGACAAAACGTCCCGCCTCCTCAAAAACTGCAGCTATCAAACTTACATATACAGCATATACAATTCCATTTCCTACTATAAAATCTGATATTGGATTTTTAGTATGTAAAAAAATCATGTTTGGAACTGACTCGAAGCAAAATGTAAACATAATGAAAACTCCGGCTCCGACAAGAGATGGAATTATACTTTTTTTAGTTCGCACTTTCCATGCTAATATAAAAACAACCGGGATTACAAATCCCAAAACAGACATCTGCATTATTAAATTTACTATACCATTAGAAATCATATGTCACCTCATAATTATTTTATTTTAATCGAACGGATAAAGATGATTTTTTATCATAAAATCAGACGATTTTGTCAAATCATCAAATAGAATACTTCTCCAAAACTTCATCTAAAATTTTCGTTCAAACAGTTCTTCCTTTGTAGTATCGGCACCTTCTCTTGCATTATAATCACCAAGTTTGGCATCTCTCTCCAATATTTTGTATTCCATAATCATCCTCTTTTCGTTCTGTTTATCATTTACAGTATCATAACAGCTTAAAAATGTTTTCTAAGGAAAATCGTGGATTTCTCTGCATAAGGCTGTCCCATTGTTCCATATTCTCATCGGAATTTTCAACTTCTCTCACAAACCAGTGGGCATACTCAACCTTATCGTCAATTGTAATATTTTTATTGTTTTCAAGCCAACTCATAAACCATAGCTCTTTTATGATAAGTGTATTTACAACAGCCATCTTTATCTTGGCCAAAAGTGCTTCATCATAAACTGACTGGCAGCAATAGACATATGTAAAGTAATACAACAGCTGTTCAATCTCAATATCATCAAGTTTTGTCTCAAATTCACGATGAAGCTCATCATATTCTTTGTTTTCCATCTGCTGCCTTATGTTTAATACGCTTTGCAGATACGGTATCCATGTCGGTTTTAATGCCTCCATAGTACAAAGAGTGAATAATATATCATTTAAAATCTTTTTTCTTTCGTGTTCCTCATCCGGCTTAAACCAGTCCGTATCTTCGCTGTCCTCTATATTCTTGCGCATTTTTTCAAAAGCGTTAGATTTTTTATAGTATTTGAGAATTTTTGTGATTTCCTCTTTTTCCTCATCTGTAAATGATTTTTTAATGCCGAAAATGGCTTTAATTCCTTTTGTGTCTCTGCTCCTTACATTTCTTGCTCTTATGCGCCTCTCAATATCATGTGCAATTCCAAGAGAGAGAGCCATTCTCTGGGATATTGTGAGTTCCCTGTCCTGCTGGAGTTTTAAAAGATTATCCCTTGCGTCAAGTAATATCTCAAAAAGTTCTTCATCAAATTTTCTGTCACGCTTTTCGATTCCTTTTTTATCCTCATAAATAATTTCAACAGGCTCTTTTCTTTCAAGAAGCTGCTTGCATACAATAGGACATGTGATTGCAAGTGAACGTTCTCTGACATTGTCGTATACTTCTTCATGGCGCGGATGTGTATAGCATGTCTCACAAAGATAATCTTCTCCGAGTTCTGAAACAATGTCACATAGATTGTCATCATTTAAAAATTCACATCTGTTTTCATCTCCGTGAGGACAGATGTCACCGGTTTTTGGATCGATTTTTTCAGCCATTCGTTTTCCAAGCGGGCCTTTAACTGTCTTGTATTTTTTTAATGTCTTCCTGTCAACTGTTATCTGCCAGATATGACAGCAGCTGTCAGGACATGCCATTCCGCCTACACATTTAAAATCTTTGAAATAGTCAGGATAATAATAACGCATACTATTTAAATGCCTCCTTAATACTGTCATAATGTAAGAAAATTCCCTGATTTGCAAATTCCTCTATCTGTTTCAAGTCAGTTATCATGAAGTCTTTTGTCTCGGCATCCTGAAGTTTTACATCAGACTTATCAAAATCCATCTCAAATTTATATAAATCAACAAAATAATTATCACCTTCACCCGGATTCTCACGATGATATGAGAACAAAAATCCGCCTGCGGCATTGTTTACATCAAGACCGGTCTCCTCCAAGATTTCTCTCTTTATGGCATCTAAAGAATCTTCGCCTGCCATTGCCGCACCGCCTGAAATTTCCCACCAGCCCGGTGCCCATGCCTTATCCATCGCACGTTTTGTAATAAGAAATTTACCATCCGGTCTTTTAACAACACCAAGAACCGTAAGATGGTATTCTCCATCTTTAAGGCACCAGTCATTTCTCTTCATAAGGCGCCCTGTTCTCTTTTTATCTTTATCATAAATATCCCACATCTCAACTTTTGAGTTCACTATCTGTTCCTCCCGTTTTTTATTTATCTATTTATCCATCAATTTAGGCAATTGTTTTAATACATTATCTATATCTTCAAATATAAATCCCTTGTTTGTCTCATGTTCATCTATGCCGTCAATAAATTTTAAAACGTTGTCATAATTTTTTCTTGACATAACTACAAAATCACCTATCATAGCCACACTTTTCTCAGAATTATGTACGGCATTATTTATTGACTCCTGAGTCTGCCCTGTCTTTGCCGCCTCATCTTTTATGTTATCAAAAATACTGTATGTCTTTTCTACCTGCTCGATACTGTTTTTTATTGCCTCACTCGATTTGTTTATGGACTCATTGAGCATATCCATGCCTTCGGTCACATTTTCTATGCTGTCGTTCACATTATCAACAAGCGACTTGATTTTTTCAGAAAGCATCTTTACATCATTTGCAACTACGGCAAACCCCTTTCCCTGCTCACCTGCATGCGCTGCCTCCACTGCCGCATTCATGGACAAAAGATTTGTCTGGTTTGCAATAGACACTATTCCCTCTGTTCTTTTATGTATATCCTTTACAGCATCTTTAAGTTTTATAAAAGTTTCACCCATATCCTTAAAACTGTCTCTTACATCTTCGGAACTGTCCTTTAAAACCTCTACCTGTTCCTCTGCCTGGTCTACAGACTCATTTATTCCATTCTTAACATACTGCAGCTCATTTACAGCGCTTGATATTTCAGAGAATGTGCTTTTAAACGCTTCAATATTTTCTGTAAGAATTGACATTTCAGACATTACAACCCCGAAAGAATCGGAAATATTTTTAATGTTCTGTGAAGTCTGAAGTTCTTCTGATGCCAAATCCTTATATCTCTCCGTAAGATATCCAGCCGAATATGAGACAGGATATTTTATATCTGACTGTTCCTCGTTCTTTTTATTCCTAAACATATATTTCCCTCCAATTATCAAATGTACTTTTATTCAAATACAACACAGGACATTGATTGATTTATATGCTGGCTGTTGTAATGTTCACCCATTCCGACAAAACCTCCATGACAGCCGATTTCCTGCATCCGGTTTAAATATGTCTCAAAATAGCCGTGTTCACTGAATAAATTATACCTGAAAAGACAATTAACCGAAAAAACACCTGAAACTTTTGAAAAATCTCTTTTTATTTGTGAAATGGTATCAGCTACAACTCTGTCAACATCATCAAGCTGCAAAATCGTGAGAACATCCATTTCGTTAACCTGTTTAAAGCATACTATTCCGCTTTCCTTCTGCTGTTCTATTGAGATAATATATATCTCTTTTCCTATAAATCTTCCAAACGGATTTTCATATGTCTGCGTTTCTATTTTTGATTCAGGTATATTCAATGCATTACAGTATACCTGTGCAGCCGGCATATTGTCGAGTGAAATAATTTTCTTTTCATCAGTATCTGTCTTTGTAACTACAAATCTGTTTTTACTAGGTTTGTATATATTTTCTTTATATGTCCTTATCTTTCCTGAAAGATTTTTAACAAAGGCATATACGCATGCATCAGAATAAATCTTTCCGTTTACAGACACTTTGTCACACCATGACGTTCCGCCAACAAGTGAAATATTAAATTTGCGGAGTGCCATATTCAGAGTGGTCACAACACAGCTGTCGTTTCCCGTACATAAATCGATACATACGGTATTATCGCTTTCTGCATTGATTTTTCGCATTTTTTCATCTAATTCCCTGATTTTAAGAACCGGTGTGTCGCCGATGGCTGTAAGAACACCTGTGACTGCTTCTACATCCCCTGTAAAAGCAACAACGCTGCATCCGTCCCCGTTATAAATGTCACCTGTATAGCTTGTACCAACACATCCTATACTCGGGACTTTTGGATACAGTTTTTCCAATTCACGAACATTTTTTTCAAAATTTTCATCCTTTGAAAATAAAATAATAAACTTCGGTTCATTAAGACCATTAACGGCTTCTTTCAAACTTCCTGATAAACTTTTTCCGATAAATTGATTCATAACTTCCTCCTGTTTATAATTATTAAATCGTTTTGACCAAAAAAGAGCTTATATGCTATAATACGATGCAAGGGGCAAAATACCCTTTGACCACAACATCAGAATTTTAATATTTGTCCTGTCCAAGTTACAAGACATACCATTTTTTATTATACTATATTATGATATTGTGGTCAAAAGGTATTTTGACAACAATAATACCACGGATTGCTTCATTGCTATGCAATTTTCGCAATCCTGCAAACACCGACAATCCCGCATCTTTTCAAGCAAATCTGCTACTTGTCGGTGTTTGGCGGGTCAAGCCATCAGATAGTAATTTGTATGTAAACATACATTACTATCTGCTTTTGACCCTTGCATCATATTATTTTCGTAAATTAAATATCAATTACGAAAAATAACTGAAATGAGGTGATTTCGTGAATACAGAAAACAATATATTTTCAAACGAATCTATTCTTGCATGGCTCAAATTCTTTTCGTCAAACACGATTATAGACCTTGAACATGTAAAAATACTTGACATTACGCAGAAAAACAAAAATGTTGTTCCTACTGTCGAAGCCCACAAAACAACATTGGTATTTACAAAAGCAGGTGATGATGACATCTTTTACCGTCTGTGGAATGCCGGACTCGGCGATTGTGAAGTCTGGTATAATGAGGGAAATGTTCCTATCGGAAAAATATATCACAAGAAAGCTGCCGATATGATAAACCGTGGCATAAACGCCTCGGCGGGTATGCTTATCGTCAATAAAAAAGCAAGAAACACCGCAAAGATAGGACTTTCAAATGAACTTTTCCAAAAAGGTTCAATACATTATGTCGGCAGTGAAATACGCTCAATTATCTTAAATAAAATGATGATAGCTCCACAGGATAATATATGCGTGATAAGCGGCGAAAGCATTGCAATAGAAGCCGCACTTCTCGCATCGGAAGGTAATGTAACCGCCGTAGAATACAGTAACGCAGACAGAAATACAATGGAGGACAATATAGAGCACTTTTGTCTTCATAACATCACGATTGTTGATCATGTCGATGAAAATACCATGAAAGATTGTCCGATTCCCGATGTAATCTTTATGGTAGCATCAGCGAGCATGAATCAGGAACTCGAATATTTTATCCGTGTAAATCCTCAGGTCAGAATAGTTATCTATACACTTGATTTTACGGTGGCAGCAGGGATGAAAGAACTTCTCGAACCTTTCGGCATCTTAAATCCCGAAATAATACAGGTAAGTGTCTCCACGCTTGAAAGCAACAATATGTTTAAACAGCAGCCTGCCCCATGGCTCATAACCGGAAAAGTAGAGCGATTTTTACATTTGGTTTAGGCAAAATATTCAGGATATACATCAGGGCAAACGCATAAAAAATCTATCTAAAGATTGAATTCCTTAGATAGATTTTTTATAATTTAATTCTTTCAAAAATTTCAAAATGGCAATTGTCAATCTCATTTAAAATTCTAACATTTAAAGGATTTCTCAACCAACCGGACTCATTCCAATACCGTTTCATACAGATTGTGGCAGCTTCCCACTTTCTATCAGCACTTCTTTTCCCTTAAATGCAAAACCATAATGATGTATATTTTCTTTTTTTACACCTCTTTTTATAAGCTCCGCGTCATATTTTTTTTCTTCTATCTGTTCTAGTGCTGCTTCTACGGTATCTTCAAGTGTTGTTTCTTTTTTAGGATTTATTACCTTAAATTCTATAACAATACCAGGAAGTTTTTCGTTTGATTTATCTATCGGTTCTAACATTATGTCATAACGGCCATAACCACTTTCATGGTTTGAGATTATGAGGTAGTTTTCTGTCTGATCTACCATAAGGCCTAATACAAAGCCGTGGTAGAAATTTTCCGGTGCTTTTTTTGCAGATTCCTTTTTTCCTGAATCAAATGAACTGAATGTCTGTAATGCGACATCGTTCATATATTCGTTCATACTTTCTACATAACCGTTCATAAGAGCCTTTATAAATTCATTTGTTTCATGCTTTGCCGGTGTAAACCATCTGAGTATCATTTTCCTAAACATAAATAATATCTCACGGTTTGTAAGTGCAAGCTCATATTCATTTTCACTTTCCCTTATCAGATTCAGCTCCTCTGATGATATTACTTTCAGATAACCGCTTGCAAGCATCAGACTCCACACTGCATCCTCCGAATAATCAAGTTCTGAAAATACTATCTGTTCATCTATTCTTACATTTATCGCTTTACCATTTATAAGTGTCTCCATCATGGTTTTTATATACGGACTTCCCTTTTGAACAAGACTGTTTATAAGCCCGTTTGAACTTGAATCTGCCCAGTAAGTTGCGATTTTCTTTTTATCGAGATAATTGATTATAGACCACGGATTGTAAATGTCATTTTTTTCACCGAATTTAAACCCATCATACCACATCTTTACAACGTCCTTTTTGTCAGAAAGCCCCTGTTCATCAAGTGCATTAAACACTTCTTCTTCCGTAAAGCCAAATGCAGTTTCATACTTTGGGGATAATGTTGTAATAACTTCAAGATTATTTAGGTCGCTAAAAATACTTTCTTTAGATACCCTTGTAATACCAGTCATTATAGCTCTTTCAAGGTATGGATTTGTTTTAAATGTTGCATTAAAAAAACTTCGTGTAAATGCTACAAGTTCCTCCCAATATCCATTTACATATGCCTCCTGCATTGGAGTGTCATATTCATCAAGTAATATGATAACTTTTTTTCCATAATATCGGCTGAGATAATTTGATATGCTTGCGATTGCCTCCTGCGCAGTCAAATCATCCATACCATATGTTATACTTTTTAGATTGTTTTTTTCTTCATCAGTCAATCCTTGCCAATCTTTCAAAAAATAATACTTTTGAATTACATCACAGATAATTCTCTTAATTCCAGCTATAGTATCTGTATAATTGTTCTGTTTTATTTTCGCAAAGCTTATAAATATCACCGGATATGTTCCCTGCAGTTCGCGATATTGTCCTTCTTTCCAAATATCAAGTCCATCAAACAAATCGCCTCTGTCTTTGTATTTGTTTGAGAAAAAACATTCAAGCATATTCAGGTTTAATGTCTTTCCAAAACGGCGGGGGCGTGTTATAAGTGTTACCGTATCATCGTTTTCCCACCATTCTTTTATAAAGGATGTTTTATCTATATAAAAACAATCATTTTCTCTTATTTCCTGAAAGCTTTCGTTTCCTATACCTATAACCTTTGCCATGTACACCCCTCCAATTTTATATAATACACGATTTGTCATAATCTTTTACTATTTCTAGTGCTATCTTAGCATTCGTACAAGATAATGTAAAGACAAGCAGTTCTAATATACCCGTTCATTATAAAAACAAAAAGTCCAGTCCAATTTATCACATCTCCATAAAATCCATCAATGATATCTGATTGCTGTGTGGAAGATCTCCCATCAAGCCCAAATCTGCCATTGTCTCAACCACTTTTTCACTGACTTTACATCTGTTTTTAAAATCTTCACGTGATAAAAACTTTCCCTTGCTTGCTTCGTCTTCTATCATCTCGGCAGCTTTGTCACCAAGTCCGTCGATTGTAGAAAATGCAGGCATCAGTTTTCCGTCAACTATCTGAAATCTGTTAGCTTTAGAACGATATATATCAATTTTGACAAATTCAAAACCTCTCGCATACATTTCCTGTACTATCTTCATATCTTCAAATGTATCTTTTTCTTTATCTGATAATTCATTTTTTCTCTTTTTGTAATCGTCCATATAATATTCAAGTCTTTCTTTTCCAAGACACATAAGTTCATAGTTGAATGATGTGGCTCTTATGCTGAAAAATGCTGCATAATATGATAATGGATAGTGAACTTTAAAATATGCTACTCTAAGTGCCATCATTACATATGCCGCCGCATGTGCTTTGGGGAACATATATTTTATTTTTTTACATGATTCTATATACCAGTCAGGCACATTACATGCTCTCATGTCCTCTTCCATATCAGGTGTAAGTCCTTTTCCCTTTCGTACACTTTCCATTATTTTGAATGAACGTTCATTTTCAACTCCCATGTGAATGAGGTATATCATAATATCATCACGTGTACATATGGCTGATGAAAGTGTGCAATCTCCTGTAGAAATATAATACTGTGCATTTCCAAGCCATACATCAGTACCATGCGACAGTCCGGATATTCGTACAAGGTCCGAAAAGTTTTTCGGTTTTGCTTCTTTTAACATTCCGTGTACAAATGGTGTTCCAAACTCAGGAAGTCCGAGACAACCAAACGGACAGCCGTCTATATCTTCTGGTTTTATTCCGAGTGCCTCAGTGCTTTCAAATAATGAAAGAACTTTCTTGTCATCCATTCTTATCTGCGATGCATCAACTCCCGTAAGATCCTCAAGCATTCTTATCATGGTAGGATCCTGATGTCCTAAAATATCAAGTTTCAAAAGGTTTGCATCAATCTTATGATAATCGAAATGTGTCGTTATTATCTTGGTTTTCATATCATTTGCCGGATGCTGCACAGGAGTAAATGTGTATATTTCTTCGCCCATAGGCAGAACTACGATTCCTCCCGGATGCTGTCCTGTGCTTCGTCTTACTCCTACACAGCCCTGGGATATTCTTTCTATCTCAGCACCACGTTTTGTCTGTTCTCGTTCCTCATAATATTTTTTTACATATCCGTAAGCTGTTTTTTCAGCAAGCGTTCCTACCGTTCCGGCTCTGAATGTGTGTCCTGCTCCAAAAATAACCTCCGTATAATCATGTGCATTACTCTGATACTCACTTGAAAAGTTAAGGTCTATATCAGGCTCTTTGTCACCTTTAAATCCAAGGAATGTCTCAAATGGTATATCATGGCCCTCTTTGCATAACATTTCACCACATTTTGGACATTTCTTATCCGGCATATCACACGCTGAACTGCCGACATATTTTTTTACGTCTTCTGAGTCAAAATCATAATAATGACATTTCGGACAATAATAATGTGCCGACAACGGGTTTACCTCAGTTATACCTGCCATTGTTGCTACAAACGAAGAACCTACAGAACCTCTTGAACCTACGAGATAGCCATCCTCGTTTGATTTCCATACAAGTTTCTGTGCAATAATATACATAACCGCATATCCGTTGCTTATAATTGAATTTAATTCTCTCTCCAGCCTTTCAACTACCACAGGTGGCAGATCCGGTCCATATATTGAATGTGCTTTGTTATAACATATGTCTCTTAAATCCTGATCAGAATTTTCAATCTGTGGCGGACATTTTCTTGGACTGCACGGTTTTATATTATCCACCATATCAGCTATGAGATTTGTATTTGTAATTACAATCTCCTGTGCTTTCTTTGCACCAAGATATTGAAATTCAGACAACATTTCCTCTGTTGTCCTATAGTAAAGCGGTGCCTGAAGGTCTGCATCCTTAAATCCCTGTCCTGCCATGATTATTCGCCTGTACACTTCATCCTCAGGATTTAAGAAATGTACATCACATGTCGCTACGACAAGTTTATTGTACTCTTCTCCGAGTGAAACAATTTTTCTGTTTATTTCCATAAGGTCATTGTCATCCTGTATCTGCGGAAATCTATCATTGTCCCTTACCATAAATGCATTATTTCCAAGCGGCTGTATTTCAAGATAATCATAGAATTTAACAAGTCTGTCTATTTCTTCTTCCGGCTTTTCCTCAAGTATTGCACGATACAACTCACCGGCTTCACATGCCGAGCCAATCATCAGACCTTCACAATATTCAAGGTAAAGACTTTTTGGAAGCTTCGGTCTTCTGTTAAAATATTTTAAATGTGATTCCGATACAAGCCTATACAGATTAACACGTCCTGTCTCATTTTTTGCAAGTATTACCGCATGATATGACGGCATTTTTCTTATTGTCTCAACTGATGGCTTGCCAAGTTCATTTAACTTTTCAAGCGTACTGATACCCTTTTCATCAAGTTTTTTCAAAAGTTTAATGAATATTTCTGCTGTACATCCGGCATCGTCAACAGCTCTGTGGTGATTTTCCAGCGAAACTCCGAGTGCTTTTGCAACAGTATCGAGTTTATATTTTGAAAGCTCAGGGAGCAATGCTCTTGCCATTGAAACAGTATCAATAACGGTAAAATCCGTTTTATAACCTCTCTCCCTTGATTTTTGTGTTATAAATCCCATATCAAATGATGCATTGTGCGCCACCATAACACTGTCGCCGCAAAATTCCAGAAATTTAGGAAGTATAACATCAATGTTTGGATAATCGGCTACCATGTTGTCATCTATACTTGTCAGTTTAGTTATATTAAACGGAATAGGTCTCTCAGGGTTTACAAATGTACTGAATGTATCAACTATCTGCCTGTTTTCAACCTTTACAGCACCTATTTCTATAATCTGGTTGCTTTTTGCTCCAAAACCTGTTGTCTCCAAATCAAATACAACAAATGAATCATTAAAATTTTGTCCTTTGTCATTTTTTACCGTTCCAATAAGGTCATCTACAAGATATGCTTCAACACCATATAGCATTTTAAGGTTATCGTCAGGTTTTAAACAATGGTCAGCATCCGGGAATGCCTGAACAACACCGTGATCTGTTATGGCAGCGGCAGTATGTCCCCACTTTTTTGCCATGCTCAAATAATCAGAAACCGACATAACGGAGTCTAACTCACTCATCTGTGTATGTGCGTGAAGTTCAACTCTCTTCATTCCTTCGTAATTATCTTCACGATACACACGATTGTCTTTGCCGGGTTTTATTCCTTTTATTGAACTTATTCCAACTTCTCTTGAAAAAGTATCATAAAGAGCAATTCCTTTCATCTTTATGAATTTTCCTTTTTTAATATTATCTCTTACAGGCTCAGCTTCATCTTTTTTTATAAAAATCTTTGCCGTAATAGTGTCAGTAAAATCCGTTACATTGAAAATGAATATTATTTTCTCGTTTCTAATCTCTCTTTCCTCTGTTGAAGAAACCATTCCCTCTATGATAACTTCACCTATTTCATCCTGAATATCAGCAATTTTTGTGATTTCGCCATCACAGTTTCTTCCATAAAAACAATCCTCATCAAACGGTATCTTACTCTTTGTAAATTTACTCTTTCCGTATTTTCTGTCTTTTCCGTATCTTGAAGAATTTTCTGTCTTTTGTGTTTTTGGTGAATTACTTTTTTCTTTTTGACTGTCTTTGCCTGAAACTATAGCACTTTCTTTTGGCACTGACACATCAAATCCCATTGCAGTGTTTTGTGCTGCTTCTCCCTGTGAAATATCAAATCCCATATTTGTGGCAGCATATACCATATCATCAACATAATATGCGGCATCATCAAACGGTATATCTGAACCCATCCCATCTGTACCTGTTTTTTGCATAACAGCACCCGCCTGAATTTCTGAGCTGTCTTGCAGCAGTATATTATCGTGTTTTTGTATATTTTTTTGTTTAGACGGAAATTTAAATATCTCACGTTTCTTCTCTTTTTCATTTGACGGTTCGACGTATTCAATATCTACTGTTATTGAAAAACCTGCTTTTTCTTCAAATATCTTAATAAGATTTTCTTTTAAGTTATATTCACGCCCCCTGTACAAATCGTCGTCTTCACATGATATGTAAACAGACGAGTCTTTCATTTCAAATCTGCCCTGATATAACATATCAAATTCAAGAATGTTTTCTGCCTTGAAAATTTGAAGAATGCTCTCCTTATACTCTTTAAAGAAAGCTTCTGCATCATACTGTTTTGACAATTCAAATCGGTCATGTATTTTTATATCTAAATCCGTACTTCCAAAAAATACTCCCAATGCGTACTCTAAAAGACATATTTCCCTATAAGCAACTACATGACTGCTCACCAGATATATGTCTATCATTTTATTTTCAGAAGATAAAACTACATTTTCAACACTGACATCATCAAATATTTTTTTCTGTCTGTCCGTAAGATTTAATCCCTCAAATGTTTCAAGTAACAATCTCTGCATATCTGCTCCTCCTTAGCGATAAGAACAGATATGTAATTCTGCTCTTATCAGCACATCTTTTCAAGTTCTTCTTTTAACACTCCAAGTATTTCATTTTCAGGTACTTTTCTTATTATTTCACCTTTTTTAATGAGAAGTCCTTCACCTTTTCCGCCTGCTATTCCTATATCTGCTTCTTTTGCTTCTCCCGGACCGTTTACGGCACATCCCATAACCGCAACTTTTATATCTATATCCATGTCCTTAACCATCTCTTCAACTTTTGCTGCAAGGCTGATAAGGTCTATCTGCGTTCTTCCGCATGTCGGGCATGATACAACTGTTACGCCGCCTTTTCTAAGTCCAAGCGTCTTTAATATAAGCTTTGCCGAACGAATTTCCTCGACAGGGTCACCCGTAAGCGAAACTCGTATGGTATCACCTATTCCTTGATAGAGGATATTGCCAAGACCGATTGCCGATTTAATATTTCCCGACAATACAGTACCGGATTCTGTTATGCCTACATGTAACGGATACGGTGTTTTTCCTGCTATAAGTTCATGGGCTTTTATGCACATTAATACATCTGATGATTTAATACTTATTACAAGATTGTCGTAATCCATATCTTCGATTATCTTAACTTTATCAAGAGCACTCTCCACAATTCCCTCTGCTGTGACTCCGCCATATTTCTCTATAAGATTTTTTTCAAGTGAACCGCTGTTTACACCCACTCTTATAGGAATATTTCTTTCTTTAGCCACATCAACAACAGCTTTTATTTTATCTGCAGAACCTATATTTCCCGGATTTATCCTTATCTTGTCTGCTCCGTTTTCCATTGCCGCAATAGCAAGACGATAATCAAAATGAATATCTGCCACAATCGGTATGTGAATCTGTTTTTTTATCTGTGCAATAGCTTTTGCCGCTTCCATAGTCGGAACTGTACTTCTGACTATATCACAACCGGCATTTTCAAGTTCAAGTATCTGTCTTACAGTGCTATCTACATCTTCTGTCTTAGTGTTGGTCATTGACTGTATGGCAATTTTGTTTCCGCCACCTATTGATACATTTCCAATCTTAACAACTTTAGTATTATCTCTATACATATTTACCTCTTCTCTTAAAATTAAATTATAAGTTATTTGATTTTATCGCAAAAACCATGATGCCAAAAAGACATCATGGTTTAAAGTGCACCTTACTATATCTAATGCAATATTTTTATTATATCGTTATACATTACAAATACCATAAACAGCATCAGTACAACAAAACCGGCAAAATGAACAAACCCCTCTTTTTCCTTGTCTACAGGTTTTCCTCTGACAGCCTCTATCAGAATGAATACAAGTCTGCCGCCATCAAGTGCCGGAAGCGGTAAAAGATTCATAACACCGAGGTTTGCACTTAAAAGAACAGACATATAAAGAATCTGAAGCATTACAACCCTAAGTCCATAAGATTTGCTCTGATTTATGGCATCACCAACCGTATCAACTATTCCTACAGGCCCTGATACATTTTTGACAGACACATTTCCTGTTATAAGTGCTCCAAGACTTCCGACAGTTGTCTCTATCCAGTATTTTACTTCAACAAAACTGTATTTTACAACATCAAAGCTACTCTTGCTCTTTTCATCCATTGAAGCTATAAACCCAAGTGTCTTTGTGGAATATGGCTCAGGTGTTACCCTGAATGTCTTTTCCTCACCTTTTCTGTCTACCAGAAAGGTGACTTCTTTTCCGTCACCGTTTACTTCATTCATGACAGTGCTAAGCTCACCTGCATTGTTTATCTTTTTACCGTTAATTTCCTTTATTATATCTCCTGCTTTTAAACCGGATTTATCAAATGCCTTGCCTTCAGTAACCTCAGATACCTCAGCGGAAGCTTTTTCATTAGTGGCATATGAAAATCCAAAAAGATATGTCTTATAATTTGGATCTATTTTGAATGATTTTTCTTCGCCGTTTCTTGTAACTACAATATCAACATCCTCACCTGTCAGCGGATGAAGCAGTGTGTAAGTATCAATTTCCCTGCCTATTGTAATCTTTTTGCCATTTACGCTTTTTACTACATCGCCCACTTCAAGACCTGAATTTGCAGCAGGCTGATTGTCATATATATGTTCAATAATCGGATAATCAATTCCGGCATTTGCAAGAATTATAATCGAAAATACAAACGCAAGTATGAAATTAAAAAACGGTCCTGCAAATACAATTGAAAATCTTGCCCATTTTCCTTTCACATTGAATGAATTTTCAGCTTCGTTTATCTCGTCCTCGCCTACCATTGCACATGAACCACCTATAGGCAGCAATTTCCATGAGTATTTTGTACACTCCTGCCAGTCAGGATTACTTTCAAAGTATTTTTGTGAACACAAAAATTTAAAAATAAATCCTTTTTTTCCTTTTGCAACAGTAATAATTCTTGGTCCCATACCTACAGAAAATTCAGGAACACCGACACCATTCTTTTTTGCAAGAAGAAAATGCCCCAGCTCATGTATTACGACTATAACCGTAAATATCAACAACGCCACCAATATATTCATCTAATCCTCCATCTCCGCCCCATGTACAATAAGGCACTGCAGTCTTTAAAAAGCTGCAATCTTTATTTTGTCATTTATTATATGATATTATCATTATATTTAGCTAATATATATGAATAAACATTTTGTTCAATTTCAAGTATTTCCTCTAAAGAAGGCTCTTTAATTGTAGTATGTTTACACATACACTCTTCAATTATATCTGATATCTGCAGATATGCTATCTTTTTCTCAAGAAACAAAGCAACTGCTTTCTCATTTGCCGCATTGAGAACTGTTGGCATACTGCCACCCTCTCTGCACGCATCATACGCAAGTTTCAATCCCTTAAAAGTCTCCATATCAGGTTTTTCAAAAGTGATTTCTGACATCTTCCAAAAATCAAGTCTTTCCCCAGGAAGATACCTTCTGTCAGGATATGTCAGTGCATATTGTATCGGCAGTTTCATATCAGGTGTTCCAAGCTGTGCTATAACAGCTCCATCCTTAAACTGTACCATTGAATGTATCACGCTTTTTGGCTGAACCACCACCTGTATATCATCGCATGATACATTAAAAAGCCATTTCGCTTCAATAACCTCAAGACCTTTATTTACCATAGTTGAAGAGTCAATTGTAATTTTTCTTCCCATTGACCAGTTCGGATGTTTAAGTGCATCTTCAACCTGAATATTTTTGAGTTCTTCTCTTTTCTTTCCCCTGAAAGGTCCTCCTGATGCCGTCAAAAGTATCTTGTCTATGTCAGCATGATTTTCACCGTTAAGGCTTTGAAAAATTGCTGCATGCTCACTGTCTACAGGCAAAAGTTTCACTCCGTATTTTTTTATCATAGGCATGATTATGTGACCTGCAGTTACCAATGTTTCCTTATTTGCAAAAGCAATATCTTTGCCGGCTTTTATTGCTTCCATAACCGGTCTTATTCCAATCATTCCAACAACCGCTGCAACAACAATATCTGCTTCTGAAATAATGGCACACTCTATAAGACCTTCCATGCCTGCAACAATTTTTGTTTTTGCCCCTTTAATGTTTTCTCTTAATTCTTTTGCTTTCTTTTCATCAAATACACATACCACATTCGGTGAAAATTCCTCAATCTGCTTTTGCAGCAGGGATATATTACTTCTGGCTGCAAGAGATATGACATTCATATCCTTATTGTTTCTGATTATTTCAAGCGTCTGCGTTCCTATTGAACCTGTTGACCCTAATACCGCTATATTTTTTGTTTTCATTTTAATCCTCTACTATAAAATTCCATCTGTAAATTGTTCTATGGCAACATATATTTAATAAGATAAAATACGATAGGTGCCGTAAATATTACACTGTCAAATCTGTCTAATATACCACCGTGTCCCGGTATGAGATTTCCGTAATCTTTTATATTGTGGTTTCTCTTGATTGCCGAAGCAGTAAGATCACCTATCTGTGATATAACTGCTGAAACGGCTCC
>ERZ780144.650-NODE-650-length-46534-cov-7.503023_pt1 | contig 46534 bp, 42 predicted proteins | sample MGYA00511380_ERZ780144 | MGnify/ENA primary metagenome ERZ780144 (study PRJEB29588, sample SAMEA1965858) | human gut metagenome | biome: human gut; feature: human-associated habitat; material: faeces | place: Denmark | collected 2008/2010 ... | reverse complement strand
TCGCCACGAAGCCGCCCATGTTCACCACGCCGTCCTTCTTGGCCGAGATGGTCATAATGTCGGCCCAGTCGTACATTTCGCGGACGATCTCCTTGATCGTCTTCGAGGCGTAGCCCTCCTCGCGGGTTTTGATGAAGTAGGCGTTCTCGGCGAAGCGCGCCGAGTCCATCAGCAGGGGCACGCCGTAGCGGCGGCACAGTTCGGCCGTTTCGCGGATGTTGCGCATCGACACGGGTTGGCCTCCGGCCGTGTTGTTGGTGACGGTGAGCACCACGCACGGAATCTTTTCGCGCGGGTTTTTGGCGAGGACCTTTTCGAGTTTCGCAAGGTCCATCTCGCCTTTGAACGGCAGTTCGAGCTGCGTGTCGGCCGCGGCGTCGATCGTGCAGTCCACGGCGTGGCAGCGGCGGAATTCGATGTGCCCCTTCGTGGTGTCGAAGTGCGAGTTGCCCGGCACGATGTCGCCCTCCTTGAGCAGCGCCGAGAAGATCACGTTCTCCGCGGCGCGCCCCTGGTGCGTGGGCAGGAACCACGGCATGCCGAACAGCTCCGCGACCGTCGTTTTGAGCCGGAAATAGGACGAGGCCCCGGCGTAGCTTTCGTCGCCGGTCATCATCGCCGCCCACTGGCGGTCGGACATCGACCCCGTGCCCGAATCGGTCAGCAGGTCGATCGTCACCTGGTCCGAGCGCAGTTTGAAAAGGTTGTAGCGGGCTTCGCGAATCCACGCTTCGCGCTCTTCGCGCGTGGAAGTGCGGATGGCCTCGGTCATCTTGATCTTGTAGGGTTCGGCATAAGGAAGTGTCATCATATAGTTGGTTTTAGGTTGCAATTCGTCGGTATTCCGATCAAAATTACGAAAAATTTTCCGAAACCGGAACTCGGGTACGTTATTTGTTCGGGGTCCTGCTGAATTTAACCTTCCGAATGCGATGCAAAAATACCGCTGCACCTACTGCGAATACATCTATGATCCCGTGTCGGGCGATCCGGAACACAACGTGGGCCGGTATACGCCGTTCGACGCGCTGCCCGACGACTGGGTATGTCCCGTCTGCGGCCGGGGAAAATGGGCTTTCGATGCGATGAAGGAACAAAAAACAAGCGACATATGATTTTGTATCTCAACTTATTAACATCTTTGATTATGGCAACGACCGATACCGCGTCCTCGCCGCGTTTCACCCCGCAGGACCTGCCTTATGCCTACGACGCGCTTGCGCCCGCAATCTCCGAGGAGACGATGCACTACCACCACGACAAGCATTATGCTGGTTATGTCGACAAACTGAACGAGCTGATCGTCGACACGCCCTTTGCCGGGCAGCCGCTGGAAGACATCATCCTTTCGGCCGACGGGCCGGTCTACAACAACGCCGCGCAGGCGTGGAACCACGCGTTCTTCTTCGGACAGCTCTCGCCGAAACCCCAAAAGGAGCCTTCGGGCGAGCTGCTGGAGGCCATCAACCGCAATTTCGGCTCGCTCGACGAACTGAAGGTGCAGATCGGCCGCGCCGCCGCGGGCCTTTTCGGTTCGGGGTGGGTGTGGCTGGCCGAGGACCCCTCGGGGCGTCTGGCCGTCGTCAGCGAGCAGAACGCCGGCAACCCCATGCGCCACGGCATGAAGCCGCTGCTGGCGATCGACGTTTGGGAGCATGCGTATTACATCGACTACCGGAACCGCCGCGCCGATGCCGTCGAGGCCCTATGGGGCGTCGTCGACTGGAAGGTCGTGGGCGACCGATACGCTGAAAAATAGGCGGTTTCCGCCGGTATTCGAATGCCGTTTCCTATATAGGAAACGGCATTTTTTGCGGGCCGCGGATTCGTGGATTTGTAATCAAAAGTGCTAATCTAATCTAACTATATGATAGACAGTATATGACAAAAGTCGAGGTAATGATTTGTTAACTCTGAAGGCCGTGTCCTTTGCATTCATTAGCTTTTCAAAGACTCTTATGCAAAGATAAAAAATAGCCGATAAAAAAGCAAATGAGAATTCTCTCATTTGCTTTTTCTCTACTTAGGCGTTCCAGCTATCAACGGTTATATTCTATCTGATTGTTACGCAAGATGTCAAGAAAATGCGTCCCGCAACTTGCGGTTGATGAGCGTATGGTGGCACTGTTCCGGATTATTGATCCGGACATTGAAAGTTCTGGAAAGCACATCGACGAGTGTCGCCAGATCGATCCGCGTGCCGTCGATGCGGCGTATGGCTCCAGAGAGATGCAGTGCCGTTTTCAGTTCCATGATATCCGTAGGCGTGAATTGTTCGGAGAGGAACAGCGGCGATTTAGGGACTTCGACCGATACCGGGGCGGCGATGGACGGATAACGAAGCCGGGTAAAGACTAAACGGATCTCGAAATTCGTCAGCAGAAGCTCCGATTTGAGCAGCGACGCTTGCGGAGATTCCTTCTCAAACAATCCGCGCTTGCAACCGCATCAGGCGGGATTGGAGGCGGGCAAGTTCGTGCAGCAGGTCAAGGGGCGATTTACAGGATTGAGCCGTAAGACCGTGCAGCAGGTCGATGAACTTTTCATAAGCCGCATGAAAGGCTGTGCACTCCGCATCCGACAATCGACGGTTAAGCAGTGTGTCAAGCATGACGATAAATTGATTTTTGTCCAAGTTCTTCCGAGAGCGGGATTAAACAGCCGTAACGATTCGATTTATCGGATCGTTACAGTTTTTATATAAATAACAGGTGACGAGAAGGCAACGGTTTTTTGTCAGTATCTTGCACTAATTTTCTTTACTTCAAATAACCATTGCAAAAGTACAAAAAATTGGAATAATTAGAAACACTTGATATATCATAATTTAGTACGATATTATCATTTCAATCTATCCAGCCCTCTTTCTCATCGTCTTTGGTCACCGGCGTCCGGCGGATAACCCACCACAGGAAATTATAAAACAGAGCGAGGAATACCGCCCAAAGAAGTAGCCATTTCATAATAAACATATCATTACACCCAAAACAGTGTCCACGACCTAATGCGCTATGGACTTAGGCTTTAACAGATGGCTGTATACCTGCCTGAAAAACGTATGTATCAAACCTTCCCGGTAAACGATCCGGTGTTTCCAACGATTCGCCAACCAACGACGGAATTTAAACCGCATTATCCGGATAAAACCTTTTTCAGGAAATTTCTCGCTGAACTCAGGATGCAAAATATCATTTAAAACCCGTTCTTCGAGTTTTAAATCACGTTCGAACGAAGGAAATAGTTTCGCATCTACCCCTATGTTATTTATTGAAATAGCATTTATACAATTCAGAAATCGATGCATGTTCATCCGGCGGGCCGTCGCATAAAGCTCCGTCCAATCAATCTTATCACAGTAACGGAGGATGAACATGCCCCAATCGGCTATATGCCTCATCCCAATCTCCGCTGCAGCGAAATGTGCTGCGGCATGCCGTAACAGAAATAATGCATTGAAAGAGGGTGACGGAAGATGAATTTCCGTATCTTTCAGACAGATCGTTTCACCATGGATTTCGGCATAGGTCCTCAGCAACTGCTCGATCTCACGATTCGATGCATGGGCATGAACATTCAGAAAGTCGTAATGATTTTCGACCATAATTCCGTCGATGAGAAAAACTGTATGATGGTGTTTGTCTTCATCGATCCGAATTCCCCATTCACGACATAACAACTCGTCCGCTTCACGCTGTCGACCAAAAAGCCAGATATCGATATCGCCACATTCCCGATGTTCGGGACACGGATAGCAAAAGCTCAGTCCATACCCTTTCAAGAGCATCAGCGAAATGGAATGAAGCATAGAATTTTGACAATTCAGCCAATACTTTTTCCTGTTTTCGATAACGATCTTCAATTTGTTTGACATTATAGGCCCATTGCACACGCAAAGACAATGGTAAATATTCCGTTGCATGCAATTGCCGCAAAGCATCCCAGATCAATGCCCCCGTCCCCTGTCGAACAGCCAAACGATAAAGTTCACCCCATTGGAGTTTAGCCAATTCCGGTAAAATTTCTCCCGGGCTTTCAGTTCCTAATCCTATCCTTAGTAAGAAAAAATATATTTTCTCGTCACGGGTCATTTATCTTCCCTTATACATGCTCTGATAGTATTGCTGGTACTCGCCTGAGGTTATGTCGTCCATCCACGATTGGTTTTGGAGGTACCAGCGGACAGTTTTTTCGATTCCTTCCTCGAACTGCAGGCTGGGCTGCCAGCCCAGTTCGCGCTTGAGTTTGCGCGAGTCGATGGCGTACCTCATATCGTGCCCCGCGCGGTCTGTGACATACGTGATGAGTTTCTCCGACGCCCCCTCGGGGTTGCCCAGCAGCCTGTCCACCGTCCTGACGATCACCCGTATCAGGTCGATGTTCTTCCATTCGTTGAAGCCCCCGATGTTGTACGTGTCGGCGACCTTGCCCCTGTGGAAGATCACGTCGATGGCCCGTGCATGATCCTCGACGTACAGCCAGTCGCGCACGTTCTGCCCGCGGCCGTACACGGGCAGCGGCTTTTGGTGGCGGATGTTGTTGATGAAAAGCGGGATCAACTTCTCCGGGAACTGGTAGGGCCCGTAGTTGTTCGAGCAGTTGGTCACCAGCGTCGGCATCCCGTACGTGTCGTGGTAAGCCCGCACGAAGTGGTCGGACGAGGCTTTCGAGGCCGAGTAGGGGCTGTGCGGGGCGTACTTCGTCTCTTCGGTGAAGAACTCCTCGCCGAAGGGCCCGCCGCCGCTCTCCCCGCCCGCAGCATCTCCCTCGGGACGGGTCAGCTCCAGCGCCCCGTACACCTCGTCGGTGGAGATATGGTAGAACAGCTTGCCTGCCCAATCACCGTTCCAGTACTCCCGCGCAGCTTCGAGCAGCGACAGCGTGCCCATGACGTTCGTACGCGCGAAAGTGAACGGATCCCTGATCGAGCGGTCCACGTGGCTCTCGGCTGCGAGGTGGATCACCCCGTCGATGCCGTACTGCCGGAACAGTTCACGCATCGCCTCGAAGTCGCAGATGTCGCCCCTGACGAAAGTGTAGTTCGGCCGCTCCTCGATGTCCCGCAGGTTGGCGAGGTTGCCCGCATAGGTCAGCTTGTCGAGGTTGACGATCCGGTAATCGGGGTATTTGGTCACGAAAAGACGGACCACATGCGAGCCGATGAAGCCCGCGCCGCCCGTGATGAGGATAGTGCGCTGCATATTCATATATCTCTTAATTTATTAGCAATCGATTCAATAACCTTTTCAGGAGCAACATATTCTCTGTAATATGCTTTTGCATTCTCTTCTAAAGAAATTCTCAATGCGTGATCTTCAATTAATAAATCGACAGCTTTATACAATTCTTCTTTTGAATTAATAATATAAATATTTTGTCTATGTATCAATGGATATGGAAGTTCATTGGTTATCGGTGTCGATATAATGGCCTTCCCCATGGCAAGAAATTCACCAAGTTTCCACCCATGGCAATCCCAACAAGACGGGGTATTAAAGACTATCAGTGATTTTTTTGTATTGTCTATATAAGCTGAAATGGGAATATGTCCTTTCAATCGTAATCTTTCATATACCTCTCCTTGTCTGTTCTTATCTTTTATTAGAAATCCACCTTCAAACAAAATCTTGGGATGATTATGGCAATATAACATATACTCCGATCTAAACACATTCGTCGAAGCAACACAATTTTCATGACTCCACAATGTCGAGATGAAAAATATGTAATCCTGATTTGAGCGCTTACAAGACGCCTCATATTGCTCTAACTTTTGGCGCCGAAAATATAAATAAATGTAATTTGCTATAAACGTTTTTAAGGACATCATCGTCTTACCTCCGCACAAACTCTTCTGTCCGAATACAAGATATGAATTTCTTATGGTATGAAAGATCGTCTGGGGTAGATTATATATTTTCACAGCAAAGGACGGCGGAATAGACAGTAATTTGGTTCTCGGCTCCGGAACAACTGTAAATTCTTTATTATAATTTATTTTTGCATATACATGACTCCAATAGTAGGCATTAAGCAATATATCCCGACCGTCTCTAAAATCAATTGCCACCTTTTTTATACTTCCGAGTTCATCAATTATCACGAACAACATTAATGCATCGTTCCGATGATTGTAATGCGACATATCGACATCGCGAAAAAATTTATTAGAAAACCGCACATTTGATTTCCCAAAATATTCATATAATCCGTATAAATAATACGAAGAATATGTTATTATACATCTGGGATCAACGTATACCTTCATATCGTATTTTTATCAATTTCACCAATAATGCGCCGAACCTACAATTTTCATTGCACAAATCCGAAAAACACCTTATTTATACTCAATCGTATCGTTTTCCGGATCCCGATAAATACCGGCTTTTATAAACACAGCTGGCTGTCCTGCGATCAAGCAGTGCTTAGGATATGCAGAATAATCTTTTATTAATAGCGAGCCAGCCCCTACAATGCAAAAGTCTGGTGTATGGGTATTTTTCAAAGTCATACACTTCATCGCAAACCAGTTATTATTGCCGATTTTAATCGGAGCATATCCTCGTGATTTTTCTCCATCCATCTTTACACAAGCATGAAAGTCTGTATCACAGAATAGATTATCCCAACCAATCAGTACATCCTGCCCAAAAGATATGGCATGATAGCAAACAAGTTTCAATGTCGTGGTCGCATTAAAATTATGCCCGATATTTAAAGTGCTGGATGCACCCGTCGATATATATGAATTATTGCCAATAATACATTTCCCTTGAAAGCGAATAGTTCCTCTGTGTTCCCAAGAAATACCCGCATTAGGATAGATGGATACAATAGGAACGCCTAAACAGATCATACCCGATTTAATCGGAGCGTCAATTTGCACTTTCCCCTTACATTTTTTCAGTTTTGGTTTATAGAGTATAATCGGAAGTTTCACTGCTTGTCTGTATGGCAGATAATGAAAGTTAAACCAAATTGTTTTAGGCAAATAGGGAAGATACTTCAGATATCTTTTAATTTTGGAGGGGGGGGGCAACTGCATATCGGGAGGAAGTTATCTTAATTTTTCAAGGCAATACTTCATTGCCTCCCTCCAGTGGGGGATGTCCATCTGGAAGGTGGTCTTGATTTTGGTTTTGTCCAGCACCGAGTAGGCCGGGCGCTGGGCCTTGGTCGGAAACTCCGACGTGTGACAGGGGATGATGCGGCATGAGTCGTGACCCGCGGCCGCGGCGATCTCCGTCGCGAAGTCGTACCACGAGCAGACGCCCTCGTCGGTGAAGTGGTACACGCCCTCGTTGCCCGCGTAGCGTTCCGACTCGATGATCGAGAAGATCGCAAGCGCCAAGTCCCCGGCGTAGGTCGGAGTGCCGATCTGGTCGAAGACCACCTGCAGCGTATCCCGCTCCGAAGTCAGACGCAGCATCGTCTTCAGGAAGTTGTGTCCGTACTCCGAATAGAGCCACGCCGTGCGGAAGATCAGATACCGGCACCCGGATGCCATGACGGCGCGTTCGCCCGCAAGCTTCGTACGCCCGTAGGCTCCCAGCGGCGAGGGAGCCGTATCCTCCCTGTAGGGCGTATGGGCCGTGCCGTCGAAAACGTAGTCCGTCGAGACGTGGAACAGCGTCGCGCCCGTCGCCTTGGCCGCCGCCGCGAGATTGCCCGCGGCCTTGTGGTTCAGCAGGTCCGCACGCGGTTCGTCCTCCTCGGCCCGCTCCACGTCGGTGTAGGCCGCGCAGTTTACGATAACGTCGATGCGCCGCTCCTCGACCGTTCGCAGGACGGCAGCCGCATCGGTGATGTCTAGTTCCGCGACGTCCGTACAGAAGTAGTTGTGGGGCGAGACGCCGCCAAGACGCCGCAGGGCGCTGCCAAGCTGACCGTTCGCGCCCGTAATCAGAATATTAAGCATAATAGTCTTCGTTATAGTCGAACAGTTCCCCGGCCTCCGACAGCAGCGGGTGGGCGCTGTCCTTGGGCGAGAGGACGACATCTTCGGGGGCCAGACGCCAGTCGATGCCCAGCGAAGGGTCGTTCCATGCAATGGCGCCCTCCGATTCGGGGGCGTAGGGGTTGTCGCACTTGTATTGGAACGTCGCTTCGTCGCTCAGCACGGCGAAGCCGTGCGCAAAGCCCCGCGGGATGAAGAACTGACGCTTGTTGTCTTCCGTCAGCTCCACCGCCACGTGGCGGCCGAACGTGGGGGAGCCGCGGCGGATATCCACCGCGACGTCGAGCACGCGGCCCCGGACCACGCGGACCAGTTTCGACTGGGAGTACCGCCCTTTCTGGAAATGGAGGCCCCGCAGCACGCCGTAGCGTGAGTGCGATTCGTTGTCCTGCACGAAGCGCACGGGACGGACCTGTGCGTCGAAGCGGCGCTGCGAGTAGCTCTCGAAGAAGTAACCCCGCGCGTCGCCGAAAACCTCCGGCTCAAGGATAACCACGCCTTCTATGGCCGTTGTCAGAACTTTCATGGGATTATTTTTCGTCGAGGAGTTTCAAAAGGTATTGTCCGTACTGGTTCCTGAGCATCGGCTCGGCAAGTGCGCGCAGCTTGTCCGCCGTGATCCACCCGTTGCGGTAGGCGATGCCTTCCAGACAGGCGATCTTAAGTCCCTGACGCTTCTCGATGACCTCCACGAAGATCGAGGCTTCGGCCAAGGAGTCGTGCGTGCCCGTATCCAGCCACGCGAAGCCGCGCTGGAGCGTCTGCACCTTCAGCTCGCCGCTTTGCAGGAAACACTGGTTCACGCTCGTGATCTCAAGCTCCCCGCGGGCCGAGGGACGGATGCCCTTGGCCACATCCACGACCTTGTTCGGATAGAAGTACAGGCCCACGACTGCGTAGTTAGACTTCGGATGGGCGGGTTTCTCCTCGATCGAAAGGCAGTTGCCCTCATCGTCGAACTCCGCGACCCCGTAGCGGCCCGGATCGTCGACGCGGTAGCCGAAGACCGTGGCCTTGCCATCCTCCTCGGCCGTGCGGACGGCCTCGCGAAGAAGACCTGTGAAACCGGAACCGTAGAAGATGTTGTCGCCAAGAACGAGGCACGCCGAATCGCCGCCGAGGAAATCCTCGCCGATAAGAAAAGCCTGTGCAAGACCGTCCGGAGATGGCTGTGCCGCGTAGTCGATACGCACGCCGTAGTCGGAGCCGTCGCCCAGCAGACGCCGGAAACCCGGAAGGTCCTCCGGAGTCGAGATCACGAGGATTTCGCGGATGCCCGCTAGAAGAAGCGCCGAGAGCGGGTAATAGACCATCGGCTTGTCGTAGACCGGAAGCAGCTGCTTGCTGACCCCCTTTGTGATCGGATACAGCCGACTGCCGCTGCCGCCCGCCAAAATGATGCCTTTCATATTATTATATTAAGATTAATTAGCCACAATTCGATGTAAATAAGATGCATATTGTTCAGCAACAGTCCTCCAAATAAAACGCTCCTTGATCCGTTTAAGATTATAATATTCCTGCCAAGCTATTTTATCGTAATTAGTAGCCACGAAAATAATTTTACTTGCCAAATCGTCAACATCTTCATACTTGCACCACACGCCACTATCACCCAAAGCTTCTTTATTAGCAGGAATATCAGAAGCGATACAAATACGGCCATGACTCATTGCTTCAAGCAATGTAATTGAGAGTCCCTCGATCGTTGACGGAATACAAAACGCAAGACATGCCTCAAGCAATTTATCTTTATCTCGATCATATACAGCACCCGTAAAAATGATTGACTTGCTCTCTTTAGCCAACTCTCGCAAATATTGAACGTACTCAGGCATTACATCGTTACTACCTGCAATAACCAACTTTTTATCCGCAAGATTTGCTTGCATAAACGCTTTTATCAAATAATCGGGATTTTTATCCTGTACGAGCCGTCCCATATAAAGGTAATACGATTTTGGGAGAAGTCCATATTTTTCAAGAATCCCACTTTTAATCGGTTTCTTCGGCAGATTAGTTGCAGTCGAAATTGTTGTACAATGTTTTCCATAGTGCGCGGAGAAATAATCACTTTGTTCCTGACTGACCATTGTAAGATGATTATTCATTTTAGCAGTAACCCACTCCATAAACTTCATGATTCGCTGTTGTATAGGCGAATATTTTGTCCGCTTCCACTCTAACCCATGGCCCTGAAGTATTGCAATTTTACCACACAACCGAGGGATCCAAGATGCTAGCGACGGAGGCCAAGCATTATAATGATACACGTCGAAATGTTGGCGAGAGAATATCGACCCGATCGTTGCTTTATATGAAAGCAGAATTTTACACAAGAACCGACCTCCAATGGATTTCTGATGTATGACACAAAATCCATTTACTAGCTCTTTTTCATTACGGTCACTTTCACAATAAACGACAGGTTCATGTCCAAGTTTCACAAGTTCTGTCGCCAAATTGTACATATAGTTTTCTATTCCGCCTAATTTATGGATATCCCGCCCCCCGATAAACGCGATTTTCATGTTAATAATTTTAAATAATTGGCCATAAAAATTTGACGAGAATAATATTTTTCAAGCCGTTTATTGCTCTCCATGCCATATTCTATTCTTAGATCGACATCGTCAAGTAAAGCAGACAATGAGGCAACCATAGCACCAATATCACCGATTTTGTGCAAAGTCCCATTCTCATGATTGCTAACAAGACAATAATTATCGCCGACATCGGTAGCAACAATCGGCAAACTCCAGTTCATCGCTTCCATAATCGAATTACTGGTGCCTTCAAAAAGACTGGTAGATAAATATATATCTGCATTTTTAAGTAATTCGGGAATATTCCCCGGGTTGATCAAAATGCGTGTTATATCTATTATCCCATAATTTTTTATCCATTGCCGAATCTGCGTCTCAAGTTTACCATACCCTACAATACAAAATTCGAAATCAGATCTGACATCCCTCAACTTCGCCACGGTTCTGATCGCAGACAAATAATCCTTCTGTTCAACGAAACGTCCAATCACAATGATTGTTTTTACCTCTCGATCAACTCGCCGTATAGGTGTAGCTATTTTGTAGAAACAATTTGGGATCACCAAACCTTTGTCTCGGCGAAATCCATGGTTTACAAAATATTCATAACCAGAATAGCTATTAAATATCGTTTTCGAAGCTAAAAAATTACTACAATATTTTTCAACGATGTATTTAGGAATAGGAAGACGTGAATTTCGGATTCCATTATAGATATTTCGAACCCCGGAGATTTTTTCGACGATACAACCGATAACATCACAATATGTTAGATAATTAAATACCGTGTCAATCGAATTATTTATAAGTATGCGTCTCAGTTCTTTGATTTTAGTCCAAAAACTCCCATGCAACATATATATGGAAACGGTCGAATTTTCCAGCATCTCCATATTGCTGTGCGAAGCATTACTCGTTCCATAAAACGAAATAAAATGGACATTATGCTCCCCGGCTAATACCTCGGCAAGAAGCACGGCCTGTTTTTCAGCCCCACCCGATTTAATACTCGGAATAAATATGGCTATATTTCCCATATGCGATTTAATGCGCCCGATCCTTGATGTGGCGAGCCGGATTCCCAGCCCAAATTTGATATGGCGGAATATCTTTTGTAACGACAGCTCCTGCTCCAACGACAGCCCCCCGCCCAATTGTAACCGAATTGCATATAATTGCATTCATTCCGATAAAGACATCGTCTTCGATAGTAACATATCCTATGCGAAAATGTACGCAGGGCTGATTAGTATCCAAATAATGGGTAAGAATTTTCACACCGGAGGTGATTCTGACATTGTTTCCTATCGTAATATTCTCAGGAGCGATAGTATCTATTTTGACATTACTATAGATAAAAACCCGGGGGGGGGATTGCGTAAATTTCACCCCGGCCCATTTCAGAAAAACCCACCTGTGGTGCCCTCGCATCGGCAGACCAGAAAGTGCCAGACAAATATACCGGAGCAATCGTTTAAAAGAAAAATATCTGAACATCGAATGAATCTATTTCATATAAGGTTTCCGAATGAGTTTTGAGGCATCAACTGAAAGCAAGAATCGCATCTTCTCTTTTCGCCCCATACGCTTACAATGCAGGTTGTATTTTGTATTTCTAGTCATATATTCTTGCGTTGAACCGATTATTCTAGCCGGATTTCCTCCGACTACTGAATATGGAGGCACCGATTGGGTCACGATTGCTCCAGCTGCGACAATACTGCCCTTTCCGATGGTTACTCCGGGCATGATCTGGCTATTACACCCTATATAACACCAATCCTGAACCTCAATTCTTCCAAAAACATCGAAGTCCGGAACAAACAAGCGAATAGCATTCCCCCCCCCATGGGTATGAAAGTGAACATCTTTAGTTATCTGACAATTACTACCGATAGTTATAAGATAAGGCTCCCAACTCCAATTTTTCGTTGCAATAAAAGTATTCGGTCCAATCTTTACACCCAAAAGATGAGCATATAACTTACTCGGTAAAAAGCTGATAATAATTCTATATATTTTGTATAACATCTGTTCTACTATTACCTCATGAATATAAAAACCTATATTGAATCTATCGGAAATAAAACTTGATCTCTCGTACTATAATGGAAGTTTACAATTGAGATATGATAAACTCTGTAACATCATCAAGAGCCTGCCTCTGTTCCGCTGCAATAAATTTATAGCGCTCAATTCCTTTTTTTACATAAAATTCACGGATTTTCGGATTTTCCATCATCAGAATACGATTTTTTATTTCATCAATGCTATAAGGATTGAAATACAACACAGAGTCGCCACAAATCTCTGTCGTAGATGTGATTGCCGAACAAATAACAGGTGTTGCAAATTGCATTGCTTCTATCGGAGGATATCCAAAACCTTCGTTAAGCGTGGGATAAACAAATAGATAGGCATTTTGGTAGAGAGACGCAAGTTTCTCATATGACACATAATCAAGCAAAATAAAACGAGTCCTGTTTTTGATATATTTATAGAACAATTTCGGACAATCTATTCCCGTAATAACAACTTTTCCCTCTAGAGTAGGACGTTCTGAAAAAAGCGTATCAAAAGCAATAATGGCCCGAATTGTATTCTTTGTCCATCTATTTCCACTCGTCATCAAATAATATTTACCAAACCTCTCCATTGAAGAAGATACAGGCAACGCCATAGCCGGACTATAGAACATTCGAATTGAATCCGGCACCAAAGAGGGAAAAAACGAGAGAAGAGAATATTTGGAATGGTTGGAAACAGTGATGTATTTAATATTTTCCCGATTAAATAACTGCTCATATGTACGTTTATATTTAGCCCGCCCAATAGCAGTCAAATATCTATCATATAAATATTTTATCCTCTCTTTTATCGCATACGGAGAACAATATGCAAACATATACCGATCATAAGGGGTCTCTAAAAAGCGTAATCCATGAACTGTTACAATACATTTGCAATGAGAAGGAAAGTTGATTATATCAAAAGGTACAAGAGGGCTATATAGAAGATAATCGCCCTGTTTCATAACCTCCGCTATAGAGTACGAATTAGAATCATACAATTTAAAGTTGCGTGACTTACAAATATCTATAATGTCAGGGTTTATATAAATGTTTGCATCATAATAACATGCTATAAAATCCATTTTTTCAGCCAGCGTCATGAAAATAACTTCACCATATCTACCGCCACCATGAAATTTGGTATGTTTAATAGGTTGACAACCTCGTAAATTATACAGAAGGACCATGATTGATCTCTTATAGATTATTTAATATTAATGGAAGCCGTACTAGGACGAGTATAAAGTTTTCAAACGAATTTTTAATCGTGTTATCTGATAAAATAATTTCATGCATGACAAATACAACCAACCGGCGTTTGTATAATTACGCAGATAATAATCCAAACTTTGAATTGAACATTCCGATATGAATTTATTGGGCTTTTGCGTCCGGGTTGTCGCCGCTCCAAGATGAATACACGAAACAGTAGTATCAATATAATTACTCAGCCCTAATCGTTGTACTTTTGCCCATAATATATTTTCCTCATAATATAAAAAAGTATGGGGATCAAAAGATCCTATTTGCTGAAATAGCATTTTATCGACCAGCATACAACTACCAGACGGTAATTCGATTTTTATTATTCCGGACTGAAACGGTTGTGTACCTAAAACATATTGTTTCCGGAGATAGCGATTCCGTATTCCTAATATATTCCTCCCACAAAACAAATTCGCAAAAAATAATTGAGCCAACGATGCTGCGTTTCTTGCACAATTGTAATCTACCGAAGTATTATCTTTTTTATACAATAATGGAGAAATAATAGCTGCATCCGGTAAGATCTCTAAATTTTTCTGCAAAACAGGAATAATATCGGATGTAAATAAAATGTCATTATTCAGAATCAGGATTTGATTTATTTCCGGATCACTATATAATAAATCGGCGCCCGCATTATTCCCCCGTGCATACCCCAGATTTTCTGACAAACATAAATAAGTCATCTGAGGCAGAGTCTTCATTCCGGGAACTTCACCGCCCTCTGTATAGGACAAGAACCTTTTTTTTAAATAATTTCTTACAGCTTCGACAACATGAATGCTCGAACCATTATCTACGACAACGAATTTTAAACCGTCCGTATCGGAGTTTTCAACGACCGATTCGATACAATTTATCGTATCGTCGATATTATTATAATTCAGAATAATTACGCCGACTTTAAACCGCATAAATAAAGACGCTTATAATTATATGTATCAATCAGATACAAAACGATTACCGTAACAATAATTTGGGAAGGATATAACAAAGCGCCGCTTGCAAAACTTGAAACGAAGAGCCATATAAAGTAATATCTACCAACAACATATTTTTGTGACCGGACAACAATAGCTTTATAGAATACCACCAGTAAGCAAACAATGGAAAAAATACCAAAACTCCAATTAAACCCGAATATTCCCACATCTACGGCGTATACCCGTTCTGATTCCGTTACTGCCTGCATTTGACGCCCCCAAGCAGATTTGAAAGTAAACACGCCATTCCCGAACAGACGGTTCGTCAAAGAGGGAAATTGCTCATATCCATAAAACTTTGCAGCCTGAATCCGGATATCTTCAGTTTCGTTCCCTCTATTTCGCTCATTCTGTTCTTGAGTTAATTCGATCATATTTTGCACTGCAGGAATTTTCGGGAAAATGGACATAACAAGTATACAGCCTAATCCCAAAATAATTACTTTTTTATACCAATGCACATGGTTAAACAACATCAGGAAACCTAAAAATGTACAAATTAGAATGTGCTGCCGCGTGTATGAAAGGAAAATGGCTATATAACAAGCCATTGCAAATATCCCCCATTTCGGGGCCTTCGTCCGTAACCACTTATCTATTGTAATGAAAAAACTCAATACGACAAAACTAAATCCGATCATTACCAACCGTATGCCACCTCGGGATAAATCATATTCGTCCTGCGGTGTCCCGAAAATAATAACCGGAAATGTTATAAGATTTATAATATGCGTGATAATCGTACAGATCGCCAAGGCAAAAATTATTTTATGAATAAAATCTTCATTAAAAGAAAACCGATGCATTGTAAAGTAGAGAGCGTAAGAAAAAAATGGAAGCGTTACGGAAAAACTTTGCAATACCGATTGATCGAAATTACATAGTGTGGGAATAAAGCAAGCGACTCCAAATAAGATCATTAACCAGACCATCGGTGTTCGGAATCGTTCATTACTTTTTCTTTTCGACACCGATGATAAACAAGTTGCCACCAAAAGCCCCATCAATAAAGAGTAGGATATGGCCTTTGCTGCTTGTGCCGACACCAAATCGAATGGCTGAAAGAATGAGACCGTCGCCAAACAATAAAATAGAAACAATATTTTTATTAAGCGAATCATGCTTTTTCGGCCAGATTATCTATATTTTCTGTCATTACATTATTTCCCCGAACGTCCAAGACGAGCAAAATAAAATGAAAGTGCATTCAGGAAATGACGTATTTTCATTCGAAAAAATGATTGCCGATTCTCCGCGTTATCATTAAACCAGATAATTGGACAACTATTGACCGGAATCTTATGCGCACGGACATAAACATTGAGAAGCCGTTCTGCCATATATCCATAAACTCTTTTTTGAACTGTATCGTAATGACTTATATCAATTCGTTTTTCAACCTCGTTTAGGAGTGGAAACAGCCAATTACAATATTTGTCAAACTCTGTCCACGACATAATAAACATATTAAAATGCTTTAGCACATGACTACTACGCATTATATAATTAAAAGCCTCTCTATATATAGGAGGCTGCGTCTCATGGATCACGGCTTCCAATGTCCTGAGATCATCACTCACATGGGCATAACAATAATTCATGAACAACGAACAATCATAATTGATCCCCTTAGGCATTATAATAATACCTGTCTGAAGTTGTTTTAAAATACGAGCCGGGACTCCCAAATCCATTTTATAGAAATCTTTTGTCGGAAAAACCGTTATTGGGAATCCACGTTTGCACTGCCCGTGAAAATCAAAATATCGTCTATAGTGACATAGACCGACATAATCGACGTTTTTCAGGTTTTTCCAAGCCCAATACATTCCAGTCAGTTCACAATAGCTCTGATTTTTGCAACTTATATTGTCCCCCGTATTATCCCCTTGTATATTTAAATCTATTTTAGAGATATCCTTACCAACTTGCAATGGCATATACGGTTCGGCAGTCGCCATAATATCTTCTTTATGACAACATACTAACATGGTCAATTTCATAATCCACGATTTGCTATATTTATCACTTGCTCTACTATCGGAGCCATATCGTAATATTTATATTCGGCTAGCCGCCCTCCAAAAATCACATTCAGTTCTTTGTCCGCCAGTGCCTTATACTGCAAATAGAGAGACATATTTTTGTTATCGTTTACCGGATAATAAGATTCCATACCCGGTCGCCATTCGGTTGAATATTCTTTCGAAATAACTGTTCTAGGAATCCGGTCAATCTCTTGGCCGAACATTTCGAAGTGTTTATGTTCAATGATGCGGGTATAGGGAATATTTGCTTCTGTGTAATTGACGACAGCATTTCCCTGATAGTTAGCAGTGTCGTAAATTTCCTCTTCAAAACGAACAGTACGATACTCCAACTTTCCGAAACGGGATTCGTAATATTCGTCTATCTTTCCTGTAAAAATAATTTTATCGGCAATATTTTCCCAATAGGTCCGATTGTCAAAAAAATCCGTGGCGACTTTTGTTTCAATTCCAACAAGTAAGCCCTCGATCAACTTATTGTAGCCCCCGATAGGAATCCCTTGATATTTGTCATTGAAATAATTATTATCGAATACAAAACGAACCGGTAATCGTTTAATAATAAATGCAGGCAACTCAAGACAATTCCGTCCCCATTGCTTTTCAGTATAACCTTTTATCAGCTTTTCATAGATATCTTTTCCGATCAATAATATTGCCTGTTCTTCCAAATTCCGAGGCTCTGTAACTCCGGCTTCTTTCATAGCAACCAGCGCTACACGGCGTTGCTCCTCAATTTTCAAACGAGCCTCTTCAGGAGTCGTCACACCCCACATCTGGTAAAACGTATTCATATTAAACGGTAAATTATATAATTTACCCTTATAATTTGCAACAGGAGAATTAGTATAACGATTAAATTCAACAATGGAATTCACCAAATCCCACACTTCCTTATTTGAGGTATGGAAAATATGCGCTCCATACTTATGTACATTTATACCTTCAATATTTTCACAATAGATATTACCTCCAAGATGGGGACGCTTGTCAATGACAAGGCACCGCTTACCAGCTTGTTTGGCCTTATAGGCAAACGTTGCGCCGAATAAACCGGCGCCAACAACCAAATAATCGTACCGTCTGGACATTCAGCAATATTTATTTCGACAGTTTAGCACGTATAACAGCTGCAAACTCCATTGCAAAAGGATCTTTGCCAAGGTACAGCATACCGGCATATACAACAACTCCGACAATTGACGAAATAATAATCGTAGCGAAGTCGGTAAGGTCACTCATGCGTATTCCCCAACATACGGCAAACATCAGCATCGCAGCCAGTAAATAGAAAATATATTTTCTGTTCAGCAACTTGAACGGCAAATATTTCACCCCCAGAATTATCATGGTTATAGTTACGCATGATTCGGCTATGACAGTAGCAATTGCAGCTCCGTTTTGCGCATATTGGGGAATTAACACAAGATTGAGTGTAAAATTGACAATAGCCCCCACGAGAGTGGACATAATGACTATATTCTCCTTCCCTTGCGGATATAACACTTGAATACCCACAACATTCGAGAGTGCTATAATCAAGACAATAGGTGATATAACTTGTAATGTTATGATCGCGGGCTCATAAGAATCACCACATAATACGCGTATTAACGACGGAGCCAATACAAATAACCCAAGAAACAGCGGAAGGCTAAAAGCGACAACAAAATCCATTGCCCGCTGCGATAATCTGTCAAATTCTGCCTTTTGCCCTGTCGTAATAAGATTGGACAAACGCGGCAACATGACAGTTCCTAACGCCAGAGTCAATCCAAGTAGCATCTTTGTCAATTTCGTCGCTCCAACATAATAACCAACATTTGTCGGATCTTTCATAAAGCCCAACATCACAGTATCGAGATTGACATATATACTGATAATCAGATTTAATACAAAAATATGCAACGCCGGTTTAAGATGACGTAACGGACGTAGTTCACTAAATTGCAAAAGGCGTATCCGTATATATTTTCGTAATCTTATAAAGTTAAATACATTTCCGCCAACAACCCCGATAACACTATATGCAGCATAGTACATCAGATCATCCTTAGTCCGAACTAAAACAAATAATAGGATTACAGATACTACTTTTACAATTAATCCTCGGATCGTAATGTATTTAAAATCTTCAACCCCCTGATAAAACCATTCGCATCCAATAGCTACAAAAAATATATTTGTACTCAATAGTAAAAAAAGAGGAATATCGGCCTTGACTTTCGTAATAGTCATACAAAGAACAACCACGGCAAAATAGCCCAAAATCGTAAGCCCTGTATGCAATAAAAGTATCTCTGTAGTGATTGTACTTAACTTTTTTTTATCATCCCGGACTCTTGCAATTTCCCGAATCGCATACATGGGTATCCCCAAACAGGTAAATAACGATATGTAAGAAATGATGGAACTGAAAAAATTTACCTGTCCTATACCATCAGCCATTACGACACGGGCAGCATAGGGAAAAGTGATTAACGGAAATAGCAACCCGAGAACCGTATTCAATAGATTAAATATATAATTAGCCTTTAATGATCCGGGCATATATGAAGCTAAAAAATATAAAACTATTTATAGAAATCAGATAATTAATAAAAGCAAATCACGCAGTTATACAAATAGCAGAGTCAACAAACCAAAATAGTTATTAGCAGCAGACTATTTTCACTAACTCAATTTATTCATAATATAGGGAACAGATATTAAATCCGACCATTATTATCAGTTATCTGATTACTCAGATACCATCCAACAAACTTTTTGATCCCCTCTTCGAGAGATATCTGAGGTTTATAACCGAAATCATGCTCCAGTCTCGTTGTATTAGCATAAGTCGTATAAACATCACCTTTTTGCATAGGTAGCATATACATTTGCGCTTTCATCCCAAGATGTTCTTCAAGCGTATGAATAAAATCCATTAAAGACATAGGATGTCCACAACCGATATTATACACCTTAGGAGAAATAGTTTCCCCATCGTTTATTTGTGGGATACCATCAATTACACGGACAACCCCTTCGATAATATCGTCGATGTAGGTAAAATCACGAGATAGATTACCATTGTTAAAGACCTTAATAGGCTTCCCGGCTAGGATCGCCTTCGAAAACAGCATCGGAGCCATATCCGGACGACCCCACGGACCATAAACCGTAAAAAACCGCAACCCCGTTGTCGGAATTGTATAAAGTCTCGAATAGACATACGCCATTTGCTCATTCGATTTCTTCGTTACAGCATACAGCGACATCGGGTTATCCACTCGATCTTCTTCCGAGAACGGGGTCTTTGCATTACCACCGTAAACCGAACTAGATGAAGCATAAATAAAATGCTTTACCGGATTATGACGCACACACTCCAGCAGATTCAGAAAGCCTACAATATTACTTTCAATATAGGCATACGGATTTTCCAATGAGTATCTTACGCCGGCCTGAGCTGCAAGATTAACGACTATATCGAATTTTTCCGTTACAAACAGTTTTTGCAGCGCATCCCGTTCTTCAAGTTTCATCCGGAAAAAACGATAATCAGCGTATTTTGTACTTTGAACCTCGCATCCAAATTTTTCAGCCTCGGCTCCAATACCGCTTTCCGCCAGACGTGCATACTTCAATTTCGGATCATAGTAGTCGTTGATTGAGTCTATGCCGACCACTTTATCACCGCGTTTCAGCAGTTTTTCAGCTAAATGAAACCCAATAAAACCCGCTGCCCCTGTTATAAGAACCGTCATCGTATCTTATCCGATTTTATAATATACAAAGCCATGTTCAGCGACCTCTTCCTTGTCATAGATATTGCGACCATCTACGATTACCTTACCTGCCATTGTCTTTTCCAGCACTGCGAAACTCGGCATTCGGAATTCTTTCCATTCGGTCACCAACAATAGAGCATCGGCATCTACCACAGCATCATACATATCCTTACAGTATATAACTTTATCTCCGATCCGACGTTTACACTCTCCCATAGCGATTGGATCATAGACTTTTACCATACATCCGGAACCTGTCAGTTTGTCGATTAGCACCAAAGCCGGAGCCTCACGCATATCATCGGTTTCCGGCTTAAAAGCCAACCCCCACAAAGCGATCGTCCGACCTTTCAGACTTCCCGCATAATGTCTCTGCAGTTTTTCGAAAAGAATTGACTTTTGTTTTTCATTAACCTCCTCCACCGCTTTCAGTACTTTCATCTCACAGCCATTTTGCTCGGCTGTTTTAATCAGCGCCTTTACATCTTTCGGAAAACACGATCCCCCGTATCCACAGCCTGCGTAAAGAAATTTTTTACCGATACGTGTATCCGAACCGACACCCTTGCGGACCATATTTACATCTGCCCCAACCCGCTCACACAAATTGGCGATGTCGTTCATAAACGAGATACGAGTCGCCAGCATTGAATTGGCCGCATACTTGATCATTTCTGCCGAAGGTATATCCGTAAAAATCATCCGTTCTCCGCTCAGCATAAATGGTTTATATAAACGTGACATAATTTTACAAGCACGGATACTCTCCGTACCTACGACAACTCGGTCCGGGGTCATAAAATCTTTGACAGCGGCTCCCTCTTTCAAAAACTCCGGATTTGAAGCGACCTCGAAAGCGACTTTTTCTCCTCGTTTATCTAATTCCTCTTGAATAACCGCTTTAACTTTTTGAGCGGTCCCCACGGGAACAGTCGATTTCGTTACGAGAATCGTATATTTTTTAATATGTCGGCCGAAAGTCCTTGCGACAGCCAAAACATACTTCAAGTCTGCAGAGCCATCCTCATCCGGCGGAGTCCCGACAGCCGAAAAAACGACTTCTACATCATCAAGACAAGATGTTAGATCAGTCGTGAAATGCAAACGTCCCGCCTCTACATTACGTTTGACCATATCTTCCAAACCCGGCTCATAAATCGGAATTTCGCCGAGAAGCAGACGGTCAATTTTATTCTGGTCGATATCGACACACGTGACATCGACACCCATTTCTGCAAAACAAGCCCCGGATACCAGTCCGACATATCCCGTACCTACAATTGCGATATTCATAAATTTATTACTATGTTTATACTCTATCCATTACCTGCTGCAACCAGAAGAAAATTCCCGTACGGCTGATATGGGTTTTGTAGCCCAGCCGCCGCATCGCCCTCATGAATCGCGTATCGCGGCAGATATGCCACTGCATGAAATGGTAGAGACCGGAAGTGACCAGCAGGCTTACGGCAATAACCGCATACAGCTGGACGGCGATCGAAAAGCCCGAAGCTTCCAGCGCCCACCAGCACAACACGACAAACATATTCACCCCCAGAATAGCCAGTGTCGTCGCCACATGGGAGCATCCGAGGTCGATAAACATATGATGCAGGTGTGTCTTATCGGGACGGAACGGGGAGGTCCCTTTCAATATGCGCGTCGACATCACCCGCAGCGTATCGAATACGGGAACCGACAATACCGCCAGCGTGAAAGGCACCAGTCCTACGTTCGGATTCACATAGGCAGCGACCCGCGACCCGTTCTGCAGGATCGCGATTACAAAAACCGACATGACAACGCCCATGACAAGCGTTCCGCCGTCACCGATGAACATTTTCGACGTTTTGCCGAAAACATTATGCAGAAAAAAGGGAATCAGGGCGCCGACCGAGACTGCGGCCAAGATAGTCATCGGCGCTTCGCCGGCAAGAAAGAAGAGCGTGCCGAAGATCAGACATGCCATAATGCAATAGCCGGACGAGAGACCGTTGACACCATCTACCAAGTTGATGGCATTGATAATACCTACCGCCGCAACGACCGTCAAAGGCACTGCATACCAATAAGAAAACCGGCCGATGTTCCACAATCCATGAAAATCGTCTATACAGTAACCGCCGACGAAAATCAGCAATAAAACGACGACGATCTCGATCACGAATCGCAAACCCGGTGAAAGACTCAGAATGTCGTCCATCGTGCCGGTATAGAGCATCGCCATCATGGCCATAATTACGACCGGCAGACCGGAGCAATCAACGACGGAGCTCATACATCCGATCGCAATCACGACTCCGAAAAAGACAGCGACCCCGCCGAGGACAGGAACCGGCGTACGCTGCAATTTACGGGCATCCGGATTATCGACGATGTTTTTCAGCAGAGCGATCTTCACCAGACGGGGATGTATCCAACCGACCAACAGAAGAGCCGTGAAGAAAGGAATAATGATTGTGTAGCAAAGAGGCGTTGCCATACCAATTATTTATTTTCCGTGACAGCAGGTAGAATATGTAGAATATGCAGAGAGTATAAACAAGATAAAGATTCAAGACTGTCATTATGCAATATATCGCTCTGTAGCAGCAGATTGCCAAATGTCGATTCGTTCGGCGACATAACGAACCACACAGCAGACGCAGCAGAACCGATCGTCGTCGGAGCAGAACGGAGTCCGACTGTAATCGTACATGAAGCGGGCGATTCGCCGTGCAAGGCGGCGGTCCGGATCATACGCATTGCCCAGAACCGCCGTATCGTACAACCGGGCTAAAGTATAGAGGTAATTTTCGTCGAAGTTGCCGGCGTCTTCGGGAACCGGCAAAGAGTTCCGGAAATATTCGAACGACCGTTTTACCGCACTGTCATTCGTTTTGTCGAGGAACGCATACGAGTAACGGTTCATCACGCCGATACGCTCCAGCGCAACATCCGGCGACACGCCGCTCCAGCTGCCGTCCCGGTTCATTTCGGCGATCCAGCCGGAAATCTGTCGTTTCAGGAGCAGCAGATATTCGTCGCCGGCGTCCGGACCGGGGTAAAGCAGGTCGATCAGACAATGACAAACACCTGTCCGGATCAACAATTCCGATTCGTCCGGCCGGAGAGAAGAGCGCTTTTCGTTACCACCGAGACAATCCCGGACGAGTTCGTCGGCCATTGCGAAACAGCCCCCTTTCCTTTTCGAGACGTCGCCGGACACGGTCCCGCAAACGAGCGTATACATGGCATGGACCATCCGGCAGCGCAGCGCAGCATCCGACTCGCGGCGGCAGCGTTCCCGCAGCACACCGAACAGCGTATCGATCCTTTGCAGCCAGATTTTCCGGGTTCCGTACTCACCGGAGGGGAAGTCGAACGTCGCCAGATCGCACAATGCGGCGTACGTCCGCGCCAACGAAAGCAGGCGGACATTCGTCACCCCCGCAAAATCGGCATTCAGCAGGGAAGGCAGCAGTTCTTTCAAATATTCCGGCGTCATAACGACCAAAAAATCAATCTCTGTAATTCAGGAAAAACCGAACCCGGCCATCAAATCTTTTCGACCAGTACCGAGGGAATGGAGGCGGTAGCCACCGCCGTGATGCCGTCGATCTTGACCACGACCCGTTTCCCGCGGGAATTCTTCACCCGCATGAGCTGGCCCTCGACCCCTTCGAATACGCCGCCCGTGATCCGCACCTTGTCCCCTTTCGACAAGGCGACCTCTTCGGGCGACATGAAAAGCACCTGTTCGTCTTCATTGCCCGCAACGGCGATAAAGCTCCGCATCTGCTCTTCGGGCACGACCATAATCTGATTCTCACCGTTTTGCGGGTGCATCACATAGCGAAGCATCGGCAGCTTATAGGTTTTCAGCTCGTCGATGACCCCGCGTGTCGAACGGATGAAAATATAGTTGTGCACGGCGGCTTCGCAAGCCCGGAAAAACTGACCTTTGGAGTTCCGGCGGCGCACCACCCGTATCGGTACGAAATTCTCGATGTTCAGTTTGTCAAGATACTCCTTCGTCGAAAGTTCCCGCTGATAGGTAACCCGCAGCACATACCATTCGGCAGTTGTATCCGTACTGTTCGTCATGCTGTTCTTCAGACTAAAAAAGGTCGGAAAGAGAGGTATGGTTGTAAAAAAAGCGTTCCACGGGGACATTGAAAACCATTTATCATGATGATTTTCAATCAATTACGCGCCTCCCATAAGAACACTTTCACATTTTACAGTACAGTCTCTTGGTAAGAGACCTCAATGTCAGGGGCAAAAGTATTAAAAATAAAATATATGCACAAATCTTTTGTTCTTTATTTTCGTATGCGGCGAGTTTTTCTGCGTTAAAAAAGGGTTGATTATCAACGCCTTTTTATTTTTAGTCCGAATACTGATACAATTAGTCCTGCGCATGCCGGTATGACACGACTGGCCGTGAATCGCCGAAGATTTCCAATGCAGATCTTTCGCCGATTTATAAAAACAAGGCGCAAACTACGCATTATAAAGTTGAATATCATTCGATTATAATTCACGCACATCTCTTACCAAGAGATATTACACATACAATGACGCTATTATGCTCCGGTTCGCCTGATCGATGACGGAGCTTTCGAGCGAAGCCAGATAGATCTGGGTCGTTTTCTCCGAAGCATGTCCCATTCCCGCACTGATGACCGACAACGGAACATTGTGATTCCGGGCCGTGGTCGCCCAAGTATGCCGCGAAGTATAGGACGACAGCGGCATCTCCAGCTCCAGCAGGTCGGCCAGTCGTTTCAGCCGGCGGTTGTAGTAGCCCAGAGCGGTCTGATACTGGGAGAACACCCGGACCGGGTCCTTCGCGTTCAGCAGCGGAAAGACATAGTCCGACGTGCGGGTACCCTGCGAATAACGTTCGATAATATCGCCCATGCAGGGTTCGATACGGATTGTCAGGTGCTGTCCCGTTTTGCGGCGGACATAGCGGATCGTCCCTCCGGCGATGTCCTGCTTGCGCAGGAAGGCGATATCGACGAACGCCATACCCCGCGCGCAATAGCTGAAAATAAAGATATCCCGTGCCAGCGCCAAGGAGGGGGAGTGTTCCAGATTCAAACGCCGGAGCCGTATGACGGTCTCTTCGCCGACGGCGCGCTTGCGGGTGCGGTCCACGCCGGTGTAGACATTTCGGAAAGGAGAACTCTGCGGCACGATGCCCTCACGAACCGCCTTGTTGAAAACGGCACGCAGCACCCGCATATAAAAAGAGACGGTATTGCGTACAATCCGTCTCCGCTGCAGCCAGTCGTTATACCGGCCTACGAGTCGTTCGTCCAGCAGTGAGAACGGAATGTCGGCGCCGTTCAGAAAACCGGAGAAGCTGTTGAGCGTACGGCGGTAATTCCGCGCCGTTCCCAACTTCCCGTCCGCACGCAGGCAAGCGATCTGCTTTTCGACAAAGGCGAAAACGGTGAACCTTTCGGACGAACGAAACCGTCCGACGACATCCGGAAGGCCGTATTCCTCCCGGCGGGCCTCGAAATCCCCGACAATCGCACGAAGCAGGCACAAATCGCCGTCGATCTGCCGCTGGACGACCGCCGTCGCGGCGTCACGCCCCGCAAGGGAAACCATCACCCGCTCCCGCCGGGCGTCCCACTGGTCGGGAAAAAGCCGGATGCCGGTGGTTATCTGCCGGGATTGACGTTTATGGCAGAGTTGGTAATAGATTACACCCGCTTTCCCTTCGACCGTCGATTTCCGAAGTTTGACTTTTACTTTTACCATACATTCAGTTTTTTAGTTGTTCATATTTTAGGCTCCGGAACCTTCTTCCGGCGCCGGGAAACTTCAGGAGTCATCTCTATTCGCAGGATCGTCCGACAAAACTAATTATCAGATCGGATAAAAAGGCTGAAAAATATGCCATACGGACAACAAAAGACGTTTCGCCCGAATGTGCACAATGCCGCAGTTCAGCTGCAAAGTCTCCGTTCGGTCTTCATCCGTTTCAACGAACTGCTCTGCAAAGCCGGATCGGAGCATAACCGCAGCCGTTTTATCGTCAAAAGAAGCTTCTGCGAGGAATTCACAGCCCCAACCGCGATCTTTCGAAGACGCAGTTCGTCGGGCGACGAAACGACTTTTATTTCCAATTTCAGCAACTCGCCAACAACTACAGTCAGGTCGTGAAGATCGTCAATCCGCACTTTTCCAACGTCGCAATCCCGCATTGGAACAGCGCACTAGGGAGTTGGAAACCCCTCAGTATCGAGATTCAGAACCTTGCAAAACGTGCTGTGGAACGGTTGCGAAGACAAGGTCAGGTCCCTCGCATGGAGGGGCGTTACGTTACAACAAGGAAAAGGTCGATAAAGATGAAGCCGAGGTGCTCTTCCGGCAGAAGATGCTCGAACCGTTCAACAAAAACGGACGATTGGATGTAGACGCTTCAATAGGAGAGCTTTTATCTCGGTCGGAGAAAAATATAAAAAATACAGTTCCGACCTAGCGGGATTTACCTGCCGTTTGTCCTTGAATAAAACCTTTAAACTTTTTACTGACCCATGAACAAACGTATCCCTCTTAGTGCTGCGTCTATAGTTCCCTTGCTTGCAGGGAGTTGTGCGGGAGATCCGGCGGTCCCCGTCCCGGAAAATGCCCGTCCGAATATCATCTTCATCTTCTCCGACGACCTCGGTATCGGCGACCTGAGCTGTTACGGAGCGACGCGGGTCGCTACGCCCCATATCGACCGTCTTGCGGCTCAGGGGCAGCGTTTCACCAATGCCTATGCCACCTCCGCCACCAGTACGCCATCGCGTTTCGGCCTGCTGACGGGCATGTATCCATGGCGTCTCCCCAATACGCAGATCGCTCCGGGAAATTCCGAACTCATCATCGACCCGGAGTGCCATACGCTCGCCGACGCCATGCACGATGCCGGTTATGTCACGGGCGCCGTTGGCAAATGGCATCTGGGTCTGGGTCCCGTCGGCGGCACGGATTTCAACGTCGAGATCCGTCCCGATGCCCGCGATATAGGTTTCGATTACGAATACCTCATCCCGGCCACGGTCGACCGCGTGCCGTGCGTCTTCGTGGAAAACGGCCGTGTCGTGGGACTGGACCCCTCCGATCCGATCACGGTGAATTATGACCACAAGGTCGGCGACTGGCCGACGGGGTCCGAGAATCCCGAACTGCTGAAGCTGCGTCCGAGCCACGGCCATGACAACACGATCGTCAACGGCATTTCGCGCATCGGATGGATGACCGGAGGCCGTTCGGCGCTGTGGGTCGACGAAGGCATCGCCGACACGATCGCCCTGAAAGCCACGCAGTTCATCGCCCGGCACAAGGACGAGCCGTTTTTCCTCTATATGGGAACCAACGACGTGCATGTGCCGCGTGTTCCTCATCCCCGCTTTGCGGGCAAGAGCGGCCTTGGGACCCGCGGCGACGTGATCCTGCAGCTCGACTGGACGATCGGCGAGGTGATGCGCACGTTGGACAGCCTCGGCATCGCCGACAATACGCTGTTGGTTTTCACCTCCGACAACGGTCCCGCAATCGACGACGGCTATCAGGACGAGGCGGCCATGCGGCTTGGCGGGCATACGCCCTCAGGCATCTACCGCGGCGGCAAGTACAGCCTTTACGAAGCCGGAACGCGCGTTCCTTTCATCGTGCGGTGGCCCTCTTGTGTGAAACCGGGCGAGCAGTCCGCCGTCTTCTCGCAGATCGACGTTTACCGCTCGCTCGCAGCGCTGACCGGCGTCGCCCTTCCCGAAGGAGCTGCCCCCGACAGCCGCAACCACCTGCCTGAGTTGCTCGGAATGGGGCACTCAGACCGCGAATATGTCATCGAGCAGAACCGCCAGAATACGCTGGCAATCCGCTGCGGCGAATGGAAATACCTCGAACCGAGCGACAGGCAGAGCTACGAATACCGCAAGTCGGTCGAACTGGGCAATTCGCCCCGTCCGCAGCTTTTCTGCATCTCGAAAGATCCGTGCGAGCGGCACGACGTGGCGGAACAGTATCCCGAAATCGTCGAAGAACTCGCAACAAAACTTAATGCCGTGAAAAGCGGACGAAAATAAGGGCCATTCCCGTTTTGCGAGGCGTTTCGCAGTGAGAGGGCGACTGCCGAGGTTACTATCTTCCCGGACATCTCCGATCATTGATCCGGTTGCCGATAAATTTCATTTTTGACTGTTGTGACTACATCACACATACCTCAGGGCATCCTGTTTGTCGGTGCGGCGGCATTCGGGGATTTGGCGGGTGCCGAAGCGCAGGACGGCGTTTCGCGCCGTCCGAATATTCTGTTCTGCATCGCCGACGATGCCGCATGGCTTCATTTCGGGGCCTATGGCTGCAAATGGGTCTCGACACCGGTTTTCGACAGTGTGGCCGCACGGGGTGTACTGTTCGAGAATTGCTACACTCCGAATGCCAAATCGGCCCCTTCGCGGGCGTCGCTGCTCACGGGACGCTACTCGTGGCAGCTGGGCGAGGCCGGAAATCACATCTGCCGTTTTCCGGAAAATATCAAGGTTTTCACCGAGGCGCTCGAAGAGGCCGGTTACGACGTGGCCTTTACCGGAAAGGGCTGGGCGCCGGGCGACCCCGGAGTGAAGGACGGCCGCAGACGGCAGTTGACGGGTAAAGCGTGGCAGAATCGGAAACTGACGCCTCCGACACCTGAGATACTCGCTACGGATTATGCGGCGAATTTTTCCGACTTCCTCTCCTCGCGTGAGGATGCGTCGCGGCCGTGGTTCTTCTGGTTCGGCTGCCGCGAGCCGCACCGCCGTTATGAATACGGCAGCGGAGTGGCAAAAGGCGGCCGGACGACCGGAGAGATCGACCGTGTTCCGGCCTTCTGGCCCGACAACGAAACGGTGCGTAACGATATGCTGGACTACGGGTTCGAGATCGAACACTATGACCGCCAACTGGGACTGATGCTGGCCCGGTTGGAGGAACTGGGGGAACTGGACAACACGGTTGTCATCGTTACGTCGGACAACGGGATGCCTTTTCCGCGCGCCAAAGGAACCCAGTACGAGTATGCGCATCACATGCCGTTGGCCGTGATGTGGCTGCGGGGAGTGAGTGCGCCGGGACGCCGGGAAGCGGCCTGTGTTTCATTTGTCGACATCGCACCGACCGTTTTGGAGATTGCAGGAACATCCCCTTCGGCGGCCGGCATGTCGCCGCTGCCGGGCGGGAGCCTCGTGCCGCTGTTGCAGAATGAGCCGGACCCTTATGCCGCGTTACACGAACGGGCGTTGCTGGGGCGCGAGCGGCATGACAACGGACGGCCCGGCGATCAGGGGTATCCGATCCGGGGTATTGTACGGAACGGCTGGCTCTACTTGTGCAACATCAAACCGTGGCTGCTGCCCGGCGGCAACCCGGAAACGGGCTACCGCGACATCGACAGTTCGCCGACCAAAACCGCGATTCTGCAACTGAAACGCAGCGGACAGGACGATCGTTACTACGCATTGTCGATGGGACAACGTCCGGCAGAAGAACTGTATCATGTCGAAACGGACCGTGAATGCCTCACAAACCGCATCGGGGAGATTTCATGCCGGGTTCTGGCAGATTCCCTGCGGGCCGAACTTTTCCGGACACTGCGTGAGCAGGGGGATCCGCGGATGACGGGCGACGGCGACGTATTCGACCGCTATCCCTACGACAAGCCGGGAAAGGAGCGAATTTACGAACGGACTGTCACCGGAGAGATCATTCCGTGGGAACACTCGAACTGGGTGCTTCCGACCGATTACGAACAACAAATTAAAAACCGAATATTATGAAACGATTATTTTGGATCATTGGAGTGTTGATATGTATGCCGTTGGCAGCTTGCGACGACAACAATCCCGAAACCACTGACAGCGCCGTCGTCTACACGGCCGAAGGAAGCGTCAATGCGGGCGACGTCGAGAAGTCGATCACGCTCTACACGACCTGCGACTGGACTGCAGCGGGCGATGAGTGGATTACGGTCGAGCCGGCCGGCGGATCGCGGGGTATTTTCGCCGTCCGCCTGAGCTTCGGGGCCAATGGCACGGGCAGCCCAAGGACCGGCACGGTGACCTTTACCGCCGGCTCCTGCAAAGAAACCTATACATTCACCCAGAAAGCCGAATAACGGCGACTGTTATGGACGAAAGAGAACGACAACGCCGAATCCTGAATTTCATCTATGCACAGCCCGATATTCCGACCTCCGTCAGGCATGCTTTCAGGCAATGGATGGCGGATCAGGAGCGGAATCCGGAGGTTGACAGGCTGATGGAAGAGCTGTGGGAGACCAACGATGCGGAAGCTTCGCCGGAAAAGATCCGGAAGGGATTGGATCGACTGCATGCGAAGATTCGCAGGAGCCACTTGCGGCGTGTGCTCCGGTATGCCGGAGCGGCGGCCGCCGCTGTCCTGATGTTTGCGGGGGGCTATTTTTCCGCCACCCGTTCCGAAAAGCCTGTCGAGCGGATTACGCTGGTGACGGCGAAAGGCCACATGGGGGAATTCACCCTGCCCGACGGCTCGCGCGTATGGCTCAACGAAGAGAGCCGGCTCGCATACGATGCCGATTTTTCCGGCAGGGTCCGCGAGGTGACGCTCTCAGGAGAAGCCTTTTTCGAAGTCGAAAAGGATTCGCTGCGGCCGTTCCGCGTCGACATGGGAGGGCTGGAGATCGAGGTGCTGGGCACTTCGTTCGACGCGATCGGATATACGGCCGACCCTGCCCGGCAGGTCATCCTCAAAAGCGGCTCCGTCAGCATCTCCGGCGAAGGGCTTTCGCGTCCTGTCCGGCTTTGTCCCGACCAGAAATTCACACAGAATGTACTTCAGGGCGAATTCTCCATTGAGCAGGTCGATGCACGGAATTACTGCCAGTGGTTCGAGGAGCGTCTGGTATTCTACAATATGCCGCTGACGGACATCATGGTCAACCTTGAACGCAAATACCATGTCGAGATCGTGCTTTCGTCCTCGCTTCCCGCCAACAAGCGTCTGTCGCTGGTCGTTCAGCACGAACCGTTGGAAGACATCATGGAGGTTATTTCGAGACTGATGCCGGTCCGCTGCCAGATCGACGGCGACCGGGTGTTCGTCACGAACCGGGGCAAATCCAGATAAACTTACAGCGAAAAACCTAATAACAAACCAAGTAATTATGAATGAACCGAATTTTTACCTGAAAACGATGTGGCAGGGAGTGCTGGCCGTCGTCCTGTGTGCCTGCTTCGCCATTCCGGCGCAGGCCCAGACGCCGGTCGTCACGCTCGACGCCCGGAACGTCACCATCAAGGAACTCCTGCAGCGGATCGAGGCGGCGAGTCCTTACACGTTCGCTTATGTGAATGCCGAGATCGATACGCCTCCTCATCGGAAGGTTACGGTGAACGCCGAAAACCGGAGTATCGAATCCATTCTTGCGGAAGTCCTTCCCAATGTGAGCATCGAGATCAAAGGCCGCAAGATCATCCTCACCGCCAAGCCGAAAGAGACACCGAAAGCCGCAGCCGACGCCGCCCGCACGGTGAAGGGCCGCGTGACCGATGAAAACGGCGCGCCCGTGATCGGCGCCACCGTCATCCTGAAAGGCACCACGACGGGTACGGCGACGGGGCTAGACGGCGAATATGTGCTGCCGATCCGCCAGAAAAACGCGGTGCTCGAAATATCGCTGATCGGTTATAACAAGGTATCCGTCGCACTTTCGGACACCCAGACGCAAGCCGACGTCACGCTGAAAAGCGAGGCGATCGCCATGGACAACGTGGTGGTCGTAGGCTACGGCGTGCAGAACAAGCGCGACGTGACGACGTCGATCGCGTCGATCAAGGCCGAGGATTTCAAAGGGCTTGCGACGACCGATTTCCGCGACGCCATGGCCGCCAAGATGCCGGGCGTGCAGGTGCTCCAGCTGGGCGGCCAGCCCAACGGCAACGTCTCGATCCGCATCCGCGGCATCCAGTCCGCCACGTCGGGCAACGACCCGCTCTACGTCATCGACGGCGTTCCGTGCGACGCCCGTGCCTTCTCGAACCTCGACAGCAACGACATCGAGAGTCTCGAAGTGCTCAAGGACGCTTCGGCGGCGGCGATCTACGGTTCGCGCGGTTCGTGCGGCGTTATCCTCATCACGACCAAGCGCGGCCAGAACGAACATCCCGTGATCCGTTACGACGGCCAGTTCAGCGTATCGGGCGTGTCGAAAACCTATGATATGCTCAATGCCTACGAGTTCGCGCAGCTCTACAAGGAGTCGCGCGACAACGCCTATCTGACGGAGGTGCCGTCGGGGTCGATCGACGATCCCTACAATGAACGCGGGGCAACGGGCTATTACAAGGTTCCGCCCATCATCACCGCCTATCTCGAAGACAAGAGCGGTACGCTGACCGACACCGATTGGCAGGACGCCATCTTCCGCACGGCTCTGGCGCACAAGCACAGTCTTTCGGTTTCGGGCCGCACCAAGACGCTGAGCTATTACGTAGGCGCCAACTACCTCTACCGCGAAGGAACGATCATCGGATCGGATTTCGAGCGTTATGGAATGCGGGCCAATATCGACGGCAAGCGCAAGCGGCTGAAATACGGCGCCAGCTTCTCGCCCTCCTACTCGAAATACAATTTCGTGGATGCGGACGCCCAGTACGGAAACGACGGTGTGATCGCCTCGGCGCTGATGGCGGCTCCGATCTTCCCGGTCTACAACGCCGACGGCTCCTACAACTGGGACAACAACGGCTATCTGCGCCTCGAAGAGAACGGCGTGGGCGACACGCAGTTCAACGAGACGCTGAACCCCGTGGCGCTGGCGCTCGAAATCGACGACGTGCGCGAACGGCTCAATATGCAGGGCAGCGTCTACGCCTCCTACGAATTCATCGACGGGCTGGAATACAAGATCACCGCCGGCGGAGACTACTACAACTATTCGCGCAACTACTACCGGCCGTCGTATATTCCGCTGAAGAACAAGGCCAATTACAAGGACCCGTCGAATCCCACGGCGAAGAGCATCACCAACTCCTATTTCCATTGGACGCTCTCGAACCAGCTCTCTTTTTCGCGCCGTTTCGGCGACCATTCGCTCAACGCCGTGGCTGTCTGGGAGGCGGAAAAGGAGCATGTCAAAACGTCGCAGATCGTCGGCACGGGAGTCAAGGGCGACGACAAGATCCGCACCACGAAGGGCAAGACCATCGACCCGGCGGAGACCTACAACAACGAGTATGCCTACACGTTCGCCTCGTGGCTCGTGCGTGCGCAGTACTCCTACAAGGGCCGTTACATGGTTTCGGCGTCGATCCGCGGCGACGGTTCATCGCGCTTCGCCCCCAACACCCGGTGGGGTTATTTCCCGGCGGCTTCCGTCGGCTGGCGCGTGAGCGACGAGAGCTTCCTGCGCGACGTGAAATGGATCGACGACCTCAAGCTGCGTCTCAGCGTCGGCGTGACGGGCAATGCCCAGATCGGCAACTCGGAATATCTGCAGCTCTACGGTTCAACGAACATAGACCTCGGCAACGGACTCAGGCCGCAGGTCTATCCCTCGCAGATCGCCAATCCCGATTTAGGCTGGGAGCGTAATACGCAATATGACGTGGGTCTGGACCTCAGCTTTTGGAAAGGGACGCTGGGCCTGACCGCCGACTACTACTATTCGAAGACTACCGATATGTTGTTCGACGTTCCGGTTTCGTCCGTGTCGGGACTCACGTCATCCAACATGAACATCGGTTCGATGGAGAATCAGGGCGTAGAGCTGGCGCTAACCTCGCGGCGACGCTTCGGAGATTTTTCCTATTCGTTTTCGGCCAACTGGTCGCTCAACCGCAACAAGGTGCTGAGCCTCGGCGAAGGGAATGCCGACATCATCAAAGAGGCGTCGTTCAACGGGGCCTATTACATCACACGCGTGGGCCAGCCCGTGGGCTGCTACTACCTGCTCGTGCAGGACGGCATTTTCCACAACAAGGAGGAGTTGAACTCCTACCCCCATTTCAGCACCACGCAGGTGGGCGATTTCCGCTTCGTCGACGCCAACGGCAACGGTATTCTCGAAGAGGATGCCGACCGTGTGATCGTGGGCAACTACATGCCCGACTTTTACTACGGCTTCTCGGTCAATCTCTCATGGAAGGGCTTCGACATGGCGGCCAATTTTCAGGGCGTCTATGGCAACGAGATCCTGAACCTCGAACGCCGCTACCTGATGAGCAATTCCATGAGCCAGAACATGACACGGGACGCGTTGCAGCGCTTCCCCTACGGCGAGATGAACCGTCCGAACCGCAAGCTGACGGGCAATACCGCCGCCTGCACCTCGACTTTCCACGTCGAGGACGGCTCCTACCTGCGCCTGCAGAACCTCTCGCTGGGCTACACCTTCCCCGACAAGTGGACCCGCAAGGCCGGCATCTCGAAGCTGCGCATCTACGTGCAGGGGTCGAACCTCTTCACGTGGACCGACTATTCGGGTTACAATCCCGAAGTCAGCAACCACGCGAGCGACGCCCTGCGTCCGGGCGAGGACTACTGTTCTTATCCGCTGGCACGCACGTTCAGCGTCGGCATCAATTTCAACCTCTAATCGACCGGAATCATGAAATCAACATATTATCTTTTACTGGGCGTCGCGGCCCTTGGGACGGTTTCCTGCAGTGACAGCTTCTTCGAACAGTACCCAAGCAACAGCGTCACGGAGAACAATTACTACATTACCGACGACGACTTCGACCAAGGTGTGGCGGCCTGCTACCACAAGCTCAAGACCCAGATGGGCTACCACCTCAACGAACTGGCCTATCGCAGCGACGAGTGCTGCAAACAGGCCATGACCGTTTCCGATGCATCGACCTACTATTTCGACCATTTCGAGGAGAACTCCAGCAACGCCATCATGAGCGACATCTGGAACGCATGGTACAACGGCATCTACCGCTGCAACGATGTGCTCGATCACCTCGAAGGCCGTGAGGAACTGCCCAATTACGACAAATACCGCGGCGAAGTCCTGTTCATGCGGTCGTGGTGGTATTTCAACCTTTACAGGGCTTTCGGCGGCGTACCCATTGCACACAAAGTCGTGTCCCCGGCCGATGCCAAGACCATCCGTCGCTGCACGGACGACGAGATGTACGCCCTGCTGACGGGCGATCTGGCTGAGGCGGCCCGGCTGCTGCCGGCGTCGAAGGGCGCAGAGAAAGCCCGTGTCACCGATATTGCGGCGTGGACGCTCCTCGCGAAAGTCTACCTTACGTTCGGCAAGCCCGGCGAGGCCAAGACAGCCCTCGAAGAGGCGATGAAGAATCCCAACTACGGACTGGTGAACACCACGGCGGACGCTTTCAATGTGAAAAACAAGTTCAACAAGGAGATCATTTTCGCGCTCTACTACAACAAGGCAAACGATACGGGCCACGGTTACTGGTATTCGACCACCAAACCCGAAGAAGCGCAGCTGACGCAGCCCGCTCCGGTATTCCGGGCGCTTTACGACGCGCGGGACAACCGTCTGCCGCTGATCTCCGAGTACACGGAGGACAAAAAGGGAACCTATCTGCTGAACAAATGGTTCGACAACCGGAACGACGCCCTGAAAGGCAACGTGGTGGAGAACGACTTCCCGCACCTGCGCTATGCCGACGTGGTGCTGATGTACGCCGAGGCGCTGGCCGAATCGGGCAGCAGTCTGGGCGATGCGCTGGTGTGGCTCAACAAGACCCGCACGCGGGCCGGGCTGGACGCGCTCAAGCCTGAAGACATTCCCTCGAAGGGTGCTTTCATCGAAGCGCTCGCCGATGAACGCGGCCGTGAGTTCGCACTCGAAGGCCACCGTTGGTTCGACCTCGTGCGACTGGGGCTGGCGTTAGACCGCTTCCACGAAATGGGTTACAAGCTCGATGCGCACAATCTGCTGTTTCCCATTCCGCAAAACCAGATCGAGATCGTGAACGACAAGACGATACTCTGGCAGAATCCCGGTTACTGATCGTAAAAATTCAAAGCTGTTTCAATCATGAAAAATCTGATTCATATATGCATCCTGTCGGGCCTCGCGGCGCTTGCCGCGTCGTGCTGGACAGAAGATATCCCCGAAGCCGGCGCCGCACGACATCAGGTCGAGGCGCTCACGGCCACGCCCGGCGACGAAGAGGTGACCCTCGCATGGGAGATTCCCGACGGGTGGAACCCGACCGATTACATCGTCTTCTATACCGACGAGGAGTCGCAGACCGTGACGCTGCGCACCGGCGGTGCAAGCCGGTATGTCGTAGACAAACTGACCAACGGCATCTCCTATAATTTCAATGTGCAGGCCGTTTACGGCAAACTGATCTCCAACGCCGTGACGGTGGCGGGCCGGCCTTCCACGTCGCGTCTTCCGGTCACAGACCTCACGGTTACGGATACGGGCGACGGCTATGTGGCACTCGCGTGGTCCGCACCCTCGACCCTCGTGGAGAAATATACGCTCTCCTATTACATCGAGGATATGCCGGGCGATATCCGGACGCAGGAGATCGGCAAGGAGCAGACGGCCTACCGGTGCGAAGGGCTCACCAACGACAAGACATGGTTTTTCTTGCTGGCGGCCGAATATGCAAAGGGACCGGCCGAAGCGGACGTGGTCCGTGCCATGCCGACCAAGGCCATCCCCTATTTCATCTCCTCGGAAACGGCGGCTGTCGACCAGCCCGTCACGTTCGAATTCAACCGGACGGCCTATGCCGACGCGAGTGACGTGACGTGGACTTTCCCCGACGGTGCGGTCCTCACGGGCGACAAGGTCCTTTCGGGATTCAAGACCACGGGCAACCAGACCGTCATGCTGTCGGCGAAGATCGACGGATCCTCGCGCGAGTGGAAAATCACGGTCGAAATCCGTCCTTACGTCGTCAATTTCATGGATTGGGAGCAGGCCGACGGCGCCAAATACGAAAGTCCCACCTACACTTGTCCGGTGCTTTCGCCCGATGCCGGAACGGTCTATGTCAATACGGGCAACAAGGTCAGCAATCTCTATGCTTTCGATGTGCGTACCGGTAAAAACAAATGGACGTTCAGGCCGACCGATAACGGCGATATGCAGGCCGAATCGAAATCGATGGTGGCCGTCAATCCGGTATCGGGCGACATCTACTACGGAACCAGCGCCGGCGGGCAGTTCTATGCCGTGAAGCCGGACGGTACGCTGCACTGGAAATTCAGCAAATGCGGATCGATGAACTCAGCGCCTCCCGCTGTCAGCGCCGACGGCACGGTGGTCTACATCGCCGATGCAAAAGGCGCTCTCTATGCGCTCGACGCCGAAACCGGCACGGAGCGGTGGAGTGCACCCTACGCGGCCGGCAGCTGCGGTTACGGTTTGCTGGTCAACGGCGGCGAGGTGGTCCTAGCGGCCAAAACGGCGATTCATTTCGTAAACGCCGCCGACGGCACGAAGATCGAAGCAGTCTCGGTTTCGATCGTCAACTCCATCGGTTTTGCCGTGAGTCCCGACCGGAAGAAGGCTTATTTCGCTTACGCCACAACTCTGGCGGCCGTCGATCTGGACTCGCACACGCTGTATGCCCGGAGTGCAGCCGGAGGGGACAACTATTACCAGCCCATCGTAGCCGGCGACGGAACGGTCTTCGCCGGAACGAAAGACGGATATGTGCGGTTCTTCTCGCCCGATTTACAGACGATGATTCATGAAGAGCAGCCGAGCAGCGTAAAGAAAAACACCTTCAACTTCACGCGCCCGCTGGTCGATGCGAACAACCGTTTCTATATTATGGCGTCCGGCAACAGTACGGAGGACAGCCTCGTGCTCGAATACGATACGTCCGGAAACAAGATCTCCGACTGGAGCTACACACAGAACAACTGCCAGAACGGCTGCAATCTCGCGGACGGTGTATTATATACCGTAAACCAAGGTTCCGGAGACGGCGGAAACGGTCTTTTTATCGGTAAATACATCGGGGCGGCACGCGGCAGGGGCTGGTCGTCGCACGGAGGCGACCACTGCGGTTCGGGTTGCATCCAGTCGCCGCTGATCGAATGGTAATTCGGATGAGAAAGATGAAAGGGCTATTTTTAGGTTTGTTCCTGATGCTGGGCGGCGTGCTGTACGCCGCCCGGCCGATGGGAACCTCGCTCGGCATTCTCGGAGGGCCGACAACGGAGAAACTGGCCGAGGTCCGCGACGCCGGGATCGGGTATGTCGAGGTGACGTTCCACGCATTCACCCATAAAACCCCGGATGCCGAGTGTTACGCGGCGGCTTTCGCGCTGCGAGACAGGCTCGATAAAGCCGGACTGAAGGTCTGGTCGTGCCACCTGCCTTTCGGCCGGAATTGCGACATTTCGGTCGTCGATCCCGAACAGCGTGAGCGGAATGTGGCCTATATCGAGCGGATGATCCGGCTGTCCGCCATCTTCCGTCCCCAACGGCTGGTGCTGCATCCCGGATCGCGGCCCGTTCCGGAGGAGGAGCGCAGCGAACGCGAACGCTGTGCCGCCAACTCCATCTGCCGGCTGTCGCTCGCGGCGAAAGAGATCGGCGCGGTGCTGTGTGTGGAGAATATGCCTCACAGTATCGGCCGCACCTCGGCCGAGATGCTCCGCCTGATCGGAGGATGCACCGAGGCCATGGTCTGCTTCGACACGAATCACCTGCTTCTGGAGAGCCACGCCGATTTTATCGGGGCGCTCGGCGACCGGATCGCCACGGTCCATCTGTCCGATTACGACGGCCGCGACGAACGCCACTGGCTGCCCGGCAGGGGTGTGATCGACTGGCCGGACCTCTGCCGCAGGCTGCGGCGGACGGGTTACCGGGGAGTCTATATCTTCGAGGTGCACCACGGCGAAGCCACGTGCCGCGACCTCGTGAAGGCCTACGGACAGGTGCTGCGTAAAAAATAACAATCAATCATTCAACAGACTTACGACATGAAAAACAGACTATACGGACTTTTGGCCCTGCTGGCCGGGACATTGCTTCTCGGCACAGGGTGCAGCGACGACGAATCCGGACGCACGCTGCTCGCCGCAAAAACAAATCTGACGCTTGCGAAATACCGCAATGCCGAAGACGGCCTCACTTCGGTCGTCTGGAAAAAGGGCGAACAGGCGGCTCTGGTCGTCGAAGGACCCGGACGGACGGAACCGGTCTTTGCCGAACCGATTCTTCCCGGCACGGAGCGTTCGCTTTTCCTTTTCAACGTCACGGCGCCGCGGGACCCCGTGGCCGTAGCCGCATGGTGGCCTGCCGATGCGCAGGTGACCTGTGAGGACGGGGTGCTGAAAACCTCGATCCCCGCCGCGCAGGACGGGACGGTCTCCCCGATTCTGCTCGTAGGCCATACGACCGGGGTCGTGAACTCCTATGAAGGGGTCGACATGGAACTTTCCCAGCTCGGATGCACGATGTACATCCGGCTCATCCAGAACAGTTACAAGGTCACACGCGCCGTGATCGAAGCCAACGGCGGCGAAATGATCGGCGGCGAAGTGTCGGTCCGCATGACGGACTGGAATGTCACGGCTTCAGCGCCGCAGGTGACCGTGACGCCCGCCGTTCCGGTCGACTGCGCGGCAGGAGGTCAGACGCTCGTCGCGCTGCTGGCGCCTGTGGATCTTTCGTCGGGCTACACGGTGACCTTGTACGATGGCGATACGGAGGTTGATAAACTGGTCGACAATACGCCGGTGCGACTGGCGCAGGGAGGCAAGGTCGATACCGCCGAGGCGGAAAAACTCCCGACGCAGCTGCTGTTCTGCGGCAACAACACCGCCTGCGTGATCGAAGTCGGCAGCGAGCCGCCCGCCGATTATCGCAACGCCGTCGTATGGCGCTGGGATTCCCGCTCGGTCGCTCCGGTTCTGGGGATTTCCGAGTCGCAGTGCCGTGTCGGCGAGGGCAAGCCCGTGGACAACAACCGCAAACTGCTGTTGTCAGGAGCTACGGGCTGGTGTGTGCTTTACGACCGGCAAACCGACGGCATTCTCTGGTGGTCGACCTCCTGCCCGCAGGTGCACTCGTCCGATCTGCTGCCCAATGACCGGGTGGTGCTGGCCTGCTCGTCGGGAGCGGACGCCAACTGCAACAAGGTGCAGGTCTACGACCTCGGCCAAAACAACAAGGTGCTGTGCCAGTACGATCTGGAATCGGCGCACGGCGTGGTCTGGAACGAGTCTACGCAGCGTCTTTATGCCATCGGAGGCAAGAGCCTGAAAATATACAAATTGAAAAACTGGGAATCAGACACCCCCGAACTCGAAGAGGAGCGGACGGTCGAAACTCCCAAAAACTCGGTGCACGACCTGACTGCGGTCAATTCCCACAGTCTTTGCATCGCAGGCAAAAGCGCTTATGTTTATAATACGGCATCGGGAACCTTTTCCGAGCTGACCCACTTTTCGGCCTGCACGGCGCTTAAATCGGTGAACTATAACGAGGATACCGGCGAAGCGTGGTATACGGACGCTACCGTACCCGAAGGGGATCAGGACTGGACCACGCAGACGCTGCGCCACACGTCGAATGTAAAAAACGGGGAGGCGGACCTTTTAATCCGCATCCCCGATCTGAGCGTGTATAAGGTTCGGGTGTTGAGGTGGTAGGTGACGGCTCTGTGACTGCAGACGCTCTATTCGGAGCGTCTGCGGTTCAACAGCGGCAGTATGAACGAAATTACTGACGCGGCAATCCAGAAGAATGCGACGGGTCCGAAATCATAATGCTTGACGCCGTCCGCGGCGACGGTAATGTGCTTGTCTATAAGCCATCCGGACGCCACATCCTGAATTCCCGCTGCGCAGTAGGAGGCTATTCCCACGACCCCCAGCGCAGCGCCGGTAGCCTTCCGGGGCACGATGTCCACGGCCATCAACCCTCCGAGGAAGCAGATCAGTACGCCGATGGCTATTCCGAACAGCACCATCGAGAGGACGTTCACCCACATGGCATTACCGCCGTAAAGGAACAGCGCCAGCGCCACGGAGTTCAATACGCCGAATATCAGTGCGGGAATCTTGCGGTCGCCCCTGAAAAGCTTGTCCGAAAACCATCCCGAAAGCACCGTTCCGAGAATTCCCAAGAGGGCGTTTATCGAGACGATGGAGATTGCCTCGACGTCCGAGAATCCCTTGGCCTCCTGCAGGAACAGTACGCCCCATCCGTTGATTGCATAACGGGATATGTACATGAATGCGCTTGCCGCGGCAAGCACCCAGACGGCCGGGGTCCGGAGGACCTGCTTCTGAATCTCCCGGACGGACTTTTCGGCGCCGGGCACGGGTTTCTCGTGGGCAAGAGCCTCTACGGGCGGCAGACCCTTGGATTCGGGGGTGTCGTGGAGCCAGCAGAGGACGACGAGAACGCCGATGGCTCCTGCGAGCGCCGAGCCGAAGAACCCGGCCTGCCAGCCGGCGAATGTCACGATCGAGCCAACGAAGAGGAACGAGAAGAACTCCCCAAGGTTGTGGCTTGCGGAGAAGAACCCGTAATAGGTTCCGCGCTCGTTGAGGGGATACCAGCGCGAGAGGGATATGATGGCCGGGGGAGCGCCCATGGACTGCGCCCATCCGTTGAGTCCCCACATGACGGCGAATGCTACGAATATCACGGTCGTGGGAACTACGGAATGGGCCAACCCCAACAGTCCCATCAGGGCGTTCGCCGCGGCCGAGACGATGAGTCCCGTCGCCATGAAGCGCTTGATGTTGCAGTAGTCGGCGATGAATCCGTTTACGAACTTGCCGACGGCGTAGGCGAAGAGCAGCGCCGAGCCGATAACGCCCAACTGGGAAGCGTCGAGCGATCCGCTGTCGAGAACAGGCTTCTTCATGACGTTGAGACTGGTGCGGCAGACGTAGTAGAGGCTGTAGCCGAGCGTCGCGGAGACGAATGCCTGCAAACGCAGACGCCGGTAATATTTCGAGCGGGAGGCGTCGTCCATTTCGCGTCCGGGGGCGGGGGCGCTGATGCGGTAGAATTCGGTGATACGGCTCATGGCGTCAGTCGTGCAGTCCGCGCGAGCGGAGGTAGGAGATCAGCAGTTCGGGGCGGTCGGTCTGGATCATGGTCGCTCCCATGTCGACGAGTTTGCCGTAGACGGCGGAGGGATCGCCTTCGAGTGCGGCATCGTCGCAGAGACCTCCGCAGAGCGAAGGCCAAAGGGAGTTCACCCAGAGCTTCGAACCGCTGGCGAGAACCTCACGCATGCAGGCCTCGACTTCGGGGGTGTATTCCGACCAGCAGACCTCGTAGGCGAGGGGAGGTGCCGGCTGCTCCCCGTAGCTTCGGAGAATTTCGTCGTGATGCTTTTTGCTGAAATTGACGATGGGCATGAAAAGGCAGTTCTCGGAATACGCCGAGAATACGGGTTCGACCTCGGAAGCTGTCAGGCGGCCTTTGATAAGCGTTTGGCCCAGCATTCCCGTACGTTCGAGCAGCGGATGGATGCGGTCGTAGAACTGGAAGCCCTGATCGATGTTCACGACGGCGCGGCCCTTGCAAATCAGGAGCGCCTCTTCGAGCGTCGGGACCTTCCAGTGCGTGGCGACACCCTGTCCGGCCCGCAGGCTGACTTTGCAGATCGAGTCGAACGTGATGTCGCAGACGCGGCCGCGACCGGTCGTCGTGCGGTCGATGCGTGCGTCGTGCATCAGGACGAGCACGCTGTCGGAGGTCATTTTCAGGTCGATCTCCACGATATCGACGCCCCGGTCGATGGCGCTGCGAAGCGCAGGAAGCGAATTTTCGGGGTAGTTGCGCCAGTCGCCGCGGTGCGAGGCGACGAGGACCTTTTTCGAGGCGGGATCGTGAATCTCGGCGACGATGCCCGACGCCCGGTTTTCATGGACGGGATGGTCGGAGTTGCAGGACAGGGTTCCGAACAGCAGCAACCCTGCGATCAGTAGTTTCGAATGCATAATGGATTTTGTTTGGTGTAATTCACTGATAGGACAATCCTGCGGCGCAGACGGCTAGGTGCGGCATGAATTTATTTCGGATGACGCGGGATCATACAATTTAACGGTAACTTTGCAGATAAATGGACGAAGAGCAACTATTGTTGGATAAACTTGGCCGGGGCGATGTCGACGCCCTCGACACGCTCTATGTACGCTACGCCCCGAAGGTTTACGACTTTTCGCTGCGGTTTCTGAAAAATGAAGCCGAGGCGGAGGACGTTACACAGGATATCTTCCTGCAAGTATGGGACAACCGCTCCCTGATGGGGCAGGTGGTGTCGATTCGTGCATATCTGTTCCGGATGACGCGCAATACGATCTTCAACCGGTTCAAGCGCTCCAAAATGCACCTGCAATACATTCGGCAGTCCGAAACCCGTGAAGCGGAGCTGTCGGTCGATCCCGGCAGGCGCATAACGACGGAAGACCTGCTGGAAATGATCGAACTGGCGATCGAGAACCTCCCGGAACAATGCCGACGGGTGTTCAAAATGAGCCGTTACGAACATCTCTCCTACAACGAGATCGCCGAACGGCTCGGCATCAGTCCCCATACCGTGCAATTCCATATTTCGGAGGCGTTGTCGCGGCTCCGAAAACTCATGCCCGCCCTGCTGTTTTTTATCTGACAGCAATCGCGTTTTTTACCTAAACCCAAACCAACAAATAGTGAAATCATGAACACTTCCACACTTCGTCTTACCGGTCTTTCGGCATTGTCGCTTGCGGCCGGTGCCTGTACGGACGGATCGGTACAGAACGATCCGCGTCCCAACATCGTGCTGTTTCTGGCGGACGACATCGGCGCCGAATGTTTCGGCTGCATGGGCGGCGTCTCCTACGACACGCACACGATCGATTCGCTGGCCCGCAACGGCCTGTTCTTCCCCAATATGCACGCCCAACCGCTGAGTTCGCCCTCGCGCGTGCAGCTGATGACCGGTCAGTACAACGACCGCAACTACGTCTGCTTCGGCTATATGAATGACGACGAACCCAACTTCGCCCAACTGGCCCGGCAGGCCGGCTATACGACCGGGATGTTCGGCAAGTGGCAGCTCGGACGCGACCGCGGGATGCCCACGCGCTTGGGATGGGACGAGTGGTGCCTTTTCCAGCTCGATGTGTACAAGGAGTTCAACGGTCCGACCGGCACCGACCGCTACGCCAACTGCATGATGGACAACCACGGTCATTACGAATATTCGACCTACGGTCCCGACGGGTTCGAAGGCGCGGCATTCGAATTCCTCGACCGGCAGAAGGAGTCCGGAAAGCCCTTCCTGCTCTACTGCTCCACGCCGCTCGTGCATACGCCCCATACGCCGACTCCCGATTCCGAGAGCTGGGATATGGATTTCCTTGGGCGGTTCGGGAAGGACACCTCCAATTTCCGCGACATGGTGGCCTATCTGGACAAGAAAGTCGGACGCATGGTGCGGCGGCTCAAAGAGAACGGGCAGTGGGACAATACGATCTTCATCTTCACGTCGGATAACGGCACCTCGACGCGTATCGTCTCGCAGATGGCCGACGGCACGCTGCGCCGCGGCGGTAAAGGCGATCCGCGGGGCGTGGGGACTTCGGTTCCGCTGATCGTGTGCTGGGGCGACCGCATCGCGCCGCGGGTCAGCGAACGGCTGGCCGACTTTACGGATTTCTTCCCCACGTTCGCCGACGCCATGCGGATCGGGATTCCCGCAGAATGGAAACTCGACGGCGTAAGCCTCTACCCGGAAATCGCAGGGCAGAAACCGTTGGAGAAGGAGATTTCACTGATGCACTATAATCCGCTCTGGCCGACAGCGCCGGCACCGTACGCTTCGCGGGCTGCCCGTACCGCCGAGTACAAATACTATTGGGACGGCCGCTTCTACAATACCAAGGAGGACTTCATGGAAGAGCACCCGATCGACGTCGCCTCGTGCAGCGACGAGGTGAAGGCAATCTACCACAAGCTGAAAGACCGGGTCGACGAATGCCCCGATTTCCGTCCCGACATGCCCGGAGCTCCGCGGCGGGGCGATTACGGAACGTTCTACGACTTTGCAGAACCCAACAACCCGTTCTGATGAAACGAATATTGTTCCCGAATTCGACGTTTTTTAGAATCCGTCGGCCCGGCAGCTCGAAGAGCGGCTGAAAAGGCTTGTCCGGCGCATCCGCGAAAGCCATCCCCAGACGCCGCTGACCTTCTTCCAAACGGAGGTGCGCGAAAGCGGAAACTTCGACCTGAAAGAACGGGCTTTCGAAGCCGCCAAGCGAGAAGCCGCCCGGAAAGGAATGGGAAAACTCATCGAAAGGGACAAAAATATTTGACAAACCGAATCGTTACATCTTTTTCCCACACGGCAGGAAGCCGGGGCGTTGACGGTATCATGAAGACTGCGCTATGCCAGCATCGGTTTCAGGACGCCGAACAGCACGAGCGCGATGACCAGCGTAACGACGATATTGAAGGTCTGCGCCGCAAGGAACGCCCATAGAGCGTTGCGGTTTTCCTTCGAAACGATCTCTTTCAGGCGGGTGTCAAGCCCCACGCAGACGAAGGCCAGCGAGAAAAAGACCGTCGAGAACATCTTGGCGACGCCCGGTTCGGCGAGTTTGCCCTTCGCATCGGCCGTAAACAGGCCGTTGCTCTGCAGGATGCTGAAAACCAGCGAGGCCGCGACGAAGCCGATGATGAATTTCGGGAACTTCTCCCACACGATGCCCAGCGACGGAGCCTGAGCGCCCTTTTCGCCGCGGCGGGTCGAGAGGTAAAGCGCAATGAAGAAAGCCACGACGCCGATCAGCACGTTCTGCGCCGCCTTGATGATGACGGCATGCTGGTTGGCGACCTCGCCGACGATCGTACTCGACGCCGCCACGCCCGACGTGGTGTCGATCGTGCCGCCGAT
>ERZ780144.648-NODE-648-length-46564-cov-6.497753_pt1 | contig 46564 bp, 36 predicted proteins | sample MGYA00511380_ERZ780144 | MGnify/ENA primary metagenome ERZ780144 (study PRJEB29588, sample SAMEA1965858) | human gut metagenome | biome: human gut; feature: human-associated habitat; material: faeces | place: Denmark | collected 2008/2010 ... | reverse complement strand
AATAAATAAAGAAAAGAAAAAAATGATATATTGGGATTTATTGGATAATGCTTATCGCAGTCATTCTAATATTAATAGAAGATCTGCAACAAAGTTATATAGATTGAATAAAATAATAAAAAAACAATTAAATAATAATATTCCTGTTGATAGATCTATTTTTGATAAAATGGCTGATTTTTATACAATATCATTTGACATATGCAATAGTATATACAATATTATTGAAGAAAGATATGGTATTGAAACTGAATGTGAAGTTACAATTTATCAATCAAACGATGAAGGAATATCAATGATTGCATATGCAAATAAAAATGATTCTCCACCTTTGACATATAGAAGAGTATATAAAAAGAAATGCAGTCAATATTTATTTGGAAAATTATTCAAAGACTTAAATGCAACTATTCATGTTTGCTTCAATAAAAAAGCCGTTCAAAATGATTTTAAGTTTTTAGAGGGAAGTGAAAAACGAGAAAACAAGGTATGTCAATATATTGGGATACCATTATTAACAGCAAGAAAGAGAATTGAACTACTGTTACAAATTGATGTATCAAAACCAAAAGTTTTTGGATCTACAGAAGAAGAGGTAAGGGAATATGCAGAAAATATATTTCTGCCTTACATGATGCTATTGAATAAAGCTTATGAAAGAGACTTGATATTTAATGGTTATTATGATATAATTGTTGAACATTTAAAGAAATAGGTGATTTAATAATAATGAAGATTATAAAAAAACAACATTTAAATATTTCAAACAAAGGTGTGACTACTATGCAAAGCTTACAAATAAAATACGATGAAACAAACAATATTGATTACGTTGAAAAAAATATTGACATGGATAAAATTATAAAAATGGCAAAGGAATCATCTGCTAGAATTAAAAAAGATAAGGATAAAAGATTGAAAAAAGCAATAAAAGAGCATGATTCTTATTATATTAGTAGAGAACTTCAGAATGTTTCAACATATGAATTAATTAAAATGATTTTAAGAAAATTATAATCAAACTTATATAATAAATACTTTTAAGAGCAGAACTAATTCTTCTGCTCTTTTATTATATTTTTTAAAGGAGAAATAAATATATGAACGAAAAAAATAATAATCAAGAACAAACTACAGTAATTCCTGCTTCTGTAGCAATCAATGCGTTTAAAGGGGAACTTTATAAAGCGATCAATGATTGTAAATTGCATCCAGTAGTCTTACATATGGTACTAAAGGATGTGTTTAATGAAGTAACCGCTACTGTTTCGAATTACGAACAGCAGGAAATGAAACAATATGAAGAATCTTTGAAAGAAGATGTAAACGAAGTTCCTGAAAAAATGTAACTATAGAAAATAATTTTAATATAAAAAGGATGGTGACTTATGAATAAAATCATTACCCATCTTGACTTAGATTTGGCTTCTAGTAACGAGTATAAAATTATCAATGCACAACAGTTAGATAATAATACTCGGAGACTAGAAGTCAATTTATTTCATGAAGGAAAAATTTATGATATCTCAAATGTAACAAGAATTGAGTTGCAGGGATCTCGTGGGGATGGATTAGTTATTAAAACAACGTTGTCACATAATGGGAATACTATTATTATTGATTTTGACAATAGTATTTTGGGTACAAAAGGTCTTTGCAAACTGAAAATTGCTCTATATAATTCAGGAGAACTCCTCTCTTATTTTCCTTTTATAATTCGTGTAGACGAAAATGTTTATGATGAGAATGGTATTATTGCATCTCCTGTTTATTCTGAGTTAGATGAGGCATTGAAGAAAGCTGATACCGTGCAAGTAGCGGAAGATGCAAGAAAAGAGGAAGAATTAAAACGGGTAAGTGCAGAATCAGTGCGTGAAACTTCTGAGACGGAAAGAGTAAAAGCAGAGGAAAATCATTTAAAATTTCAAAACCTACTCTTCCATCAAAGCAATGAATAAAAATATCTCTGTTGATTTGAATTTTCCCCTAATCTTTCGCCATATAAAAACCCCCTGCTTTCACAATGAGGGATTTTGAACACCGTCGGTGCATAGAGGACGTTTTCTGTCCTCATGCACCGCTACGTGTGTTTATTAAGCGCAAGCGGTCCCGATATGTGAAAGTAGGGGGTTTTTCTTTATGCTCTTCCTCTTCCTTCAATCGTCGCAATATCTACCAGCGAAAGTTCCGATTTATCGACATTTTCAAGGCTTGTCAGAAGTGCATTTGCCGTATCCAGAGAAGTCAGGCAGGTAACACCTGTTTCGATGGACGTACGGCGGATGAGGAATCCATCGTGAGAATGCTCACCCTGTTTTGGAATGTCGATGACAAGGTCAATCTCATGTCCAAGCAAAAGATCCATCAATGTCGGAGATTCCTGCTCAATCTTATTGACGCCGATGACATCCACGCCGGCTTCTTTCAACGCCTTCTGGGTTCCTCGTGTTGCATAAATTTCATAGCCAAGTGCTTTAAAACGTTTTGCTACCGAAATGGCATCCGTTTTATCCTGGTCTCTTACCGTAAGGATCATCTTCTTGTGCTGCGGAAGATTGATACCGGCTCCCATAAACGCTTTGGAAAGCGCTTCATTGAATGTCTTCGCGATTCCGAGACATTCACCGGTTGATTTCATCTCCGGTCCGAGGCTGATCTCTGCGCCGCGCAGTTTCTCAAAGGAGAATACCGGCATCTTGATTGCGATATAATCCGATGTTTTTGCCAGTCCGGTCTCATAGCCAAGATCTGTGATCTTCTCGCCGAGGATGACACGAGATGCCAGTTTCACGATCGGAATACCGGTAACTTTACTGATGTAAGGTACGGTACGTGAAGAACGAGGATTTACCTCGATGACGTACACTTCATCATTCATTACGATAAACTGGATATTGATCAATCCGATGACATGAAGGGATCTTGCCAGTTTTCTCGTATAATCTACTAACGTATCAATGACTTCCGGCTTGATGCTCTGTGCCGGATATACCGAGATACTGTCTCCGGAGTGGATTCCGGCACGCTCGATATGCTCCATGATTCCGGGGATCAGGATGTCTTCGCCGTCACAGACCGCATCGACTTCCACTTCTTTTCCCATCAGGTATTTGTCTACAAGGATTGGATGCTCCTGTACGTGACGGTTAATGATCGTCATAAATTCGCGGATATCATCGTCATTGATGGCAATCTGCATGCCCTGTCCGCCGAGAACGTAGGATGGACGTACAAGAACCGGATAGCCAAGTTCATTGGCTGCCTTCAATGCTTCCTCTACCGTAAATACCGTATGTCCCTTTGGTCTTGGGATTCCGCACTGCTCCAGAATCTCATCGAACAATTCACGGTCTTCTGCTGCATCGACATTTTCAGCGCTTGTTCCCAAGATTGGTACACCCATCTTCATCAGGGATTCCGTCAATTTGATCGCCGTCTGACCACCAAACTGTACCACAGCACCATCCGGTTTTTCAAGATCTACGATATTTTGTACATCTTCCGGTGTCAACGGTTCGAAATACAATTTATTTGCCACGTCAAAGTCCGTACTTACGGTCTCTGGATTGTTATTTACAATAATTGTCTCATAGCCGCTCTTTTCAAGAGACCATGCACTGTGAACCGAACAGAAGTCGAATTCGATACCCTGTCCGATACGGATTGGGCCGGAACCAAGTACCAGCACTTTTTTCTTCGTACGTGTCGCATCTACTTCACATTCGCTTCCGAAACAGCTGTAATAATATGGTGTCGCTGCCGCAAACTCTGCCGCACACGTATCTACCATCTTAAACGAAGCCGTGATGCCATTTTCAAGACGCATTGCACGTACTTCTTCTTCGGTCATACCGGTATATCTTGCGATCACATTGTCCGGGAACTCAATTCTCTTTGCTTCCGCCAAAAGTTCCGGTGTCAGTTTTTCATTTTTCAGACGCTGTTCCATCTCAACCAAAATGGCAATCTTATCGATAAACCATTTGTCAATTTTTGTAATATCATGGATTTCATCATACGATGCCCCTTTGCGGATCAGCTCTGCGATAACATAAATTCGGCGGTCATCGACGATACGTACGCGTTCCAGCAATTCCTCTTTGGAACGGTCGGTATATCTTCCGGTGTCAAGGCTGTCCAAATGCTGCTCCAGAGAACGGATCGCTTTCATCAAAGCACCCTCAAAGTTCGTACAGATACTCATAACCTCTCCGGTCGCTTTCATCTGGGTTGTCAATGTACGTTTCGCCTTAATAAATTTATCAAATGGCAGGCGCGGGATCTTGACTACACAATAATCCAGTGCCGGCTCAAAACTTGCATAGGTCTTTCCGGTGATCGCATTTGGAATTTCATCCAATGTATAGCCGAGTGCAATCTTTGCTGCCACCTTGGCGATCGGATATCCTGTCGCCTTCGATGCCAGTGCGGAAGAACGGCTGACACGAGGGTTTACCTCGATAACACAATATTCAAATGATTCCGGATGCAGGGCAAATTGCACGTTACATCCACCGGTAATATTCAATTCTGTAATAATGTTCAAAGCAGAAGAACGGAGCATCTGATACTCTTTATCTGCCAATGTCTGCGACGGTGCTACGACGATACTGTCTCCGGTATGTACACCAACCGGATCCAGGTTTTCCATATTACATACCGTAATACAGTTTCCGTTGCTGTCTCGCATCACTTCGTACTCGATTTCTTTCCAGCCGGCGATACAGCGCTCGACCAGACACTGTCCCACACGGGAAAGACGAAGTCCGTTTGAACAGATGTCACGCAGTTCCTGCTCGTCGTGTGCGATTCCGCCGCCGCTTCCTCCTAACGTATACGCAGGACGGATAACGACAGGATACCCGATCGTATTCGTAAAGGCAACCGCATCTTCTACATTTTCAACGACTTCGCTGGCGGCAATCGGTTCTCCAATTTTTTCCATTGTCTTCTTGAATTCAAGACGGTCTTCGGCTTTTTTGATTGTCAGTGAAGTGGTACCGATCAGACGAACATTCTGCTCTTTCAAAAATCCACATTCTTCCAGTTCCATCGCAATATTCAATGCAGCCTGTCCTCCCAAAGTAGGAAGTACACTGTCCGGTTTCTCTTTTTTGATCAGGTTTTCCACCACTTCTACCGTAAGCGGCTCGATGTAAACCTTATCTGCGATATCTTTATCTGTCATGATGGTAGCCGGATTGGAGTTGATCAATACTACTTCCATTCCTTCTTCTTTCAGCGAACGACATGCCTGTGTTCCCGCATAGTCAAATTCTGCCGCCTGTCCGATTACGATCGGACCGGATCCGATCACAAGTACTTTTTTAATTCCATCTATTTTTGGCATAGTTCAAATCCTCCTCTACTGTTCCATCATCTGCATAAATCGGTCAAATAATACTTCCGAATCTTTCGGGCCGGCACAAGCTTCCGGATGGAACTGCACCGTAAAGATCTTTTTATTTTTATACCGCAGACCTTCCACTGTGCCATCGTTGACATTGACGAAAGCAACTTCTGCCACATCCGCAGGGATCGTATCTTCTTTTACAACATATCCATGGTTCTGGGAGGAAATGTAAACTCTTCCTGTCTCCAGATCCTTAACCGGATGATTGGCACCGCGGTGTCCGTATTTCATTTTCTCTGTGTCCGCTCCATTGGCAAGTGCCATGAGCTGGTGTCCGAGGCAAATGGCAAAAATCGGAATATCCGAAGCATACAGTGTTTTGAGGTTCTCGATAACCTCTGTACACTCTTTCGGATCCCCCGGACCATTTGTCAGCATAATGCCATCCGGATTTTCTTTTAAGATCAGTTCCGGATTGGTTCTTGCCGGATAAATCGTCACCTCGCAGCCACGTTTCAAAAGACAGCGGGCGATGTTAAATTTTGTTCCAACGTCAAGAATAGCAACCTTCTTTGTTGCCGGAATGTTGCTATCTGTATCTAAATCTCCCGGCTTATAAGAAACAACTTCTCTTGTCGTCACTTTATCAACGACACCGGAAACACTATATTCTTTACATTTTTTCTTTACTTCTTCGAGATCATAATCGGCATTGGTTGTAATCATGCCATTCATGGTACCTTTTTCACGAAGAATTTTCGTGAGGGCACGTGTATCGATACCTTGGATACCAGGGATGTTTTGCTCTACGAGAAAATCCTGAATGCTCTGCTCATTACGGAAATTGCTGCCCAGACGAGATAACTCACGTACGATAAATCCATCTACATTGGACAACTTGGATTCCATATCCTTGCGGCAGATTCCATAATTACCAATAAGAGGATAGGTCATAACGACTGCCTGTCCTGCATAACTCGGATCCGTCAGTACTTCCAGATATCCTGTCATTGACGTATTAAATACAATTTCGCTGATAACTTCTCTTGTGCTTCCGATGCTTTCCCCGGTAAACACGGTTCCGTCTTCCAGAATTAAATAAGCTTTCATAATTACCTCCATGTTCTTTTATTCAAAAGTCAAAATCATCTCGGCAGTTTCCACTAAATTGTTTCCACTGTCCATGCTGAGTTTTTGAATGTATTTGTGTGCATCATTTTCTGTCATCTGATTTCGCTCCATCAAAAGAGCCTTTGCTTTATTGATGATCTTTTCTTCCTCGGCAGTACGGCGCTTGGGTTGTGTTTTCTTTCTTCGTTTCAGTTCCCGTGCGATGTCCATCGTCATCATCTGCACCGTGCTTACAAATTCACGGCTATGGATGGGCATGGACAAACAAACAATATCTGAGCTGATACAATCTTCCAGTCTCGAAGGACTGGCGACAAGCAACATCGAAAATTCTCTCGGAAGATAACCATACAATTCGCTGTAATGCATATCCGGCAGCTTGTAGCCGCATACAACCACGCCGCCATCGGAATCATTTGCCGCTCCGATCGTCTGAGCTGCATTATTATATGCCATTGTATCATCAAATCCGTTTCGAATCAAAACATTTCTCAGATTTTTTGCATCTTCTAATTTGGGAAATGCCACAATAATCCGCATTGTTTTTTTGCCTCCTTATCGAATGTTGGGTCTTTACAACGAACATTTTTTAACGAAGCAATTTTTCAGACACGGTCAAGGTATTTTTCCACTTCCCAGGCAGTTACCTGTCGTGAAAATTCTTCCCATTCATCTGTTTTTTCGTTGATAATGATCTGGGAAAGTGTCTTCCCGATCACCTGCTGCAAAAATTCATCTTCTTCAAAAGCGCGTATTGCCTCTCTCAGATTTCGCGGCAAAATGTCAAATTTTACCTTATCTTCTTCGGATACATCATCCATACATACCGGCGGCTCGAGTTCCTTTCGGATTCCCTCCAATCCCGCCGCGAGACATCCTGCCAGCACCAGATACGGATTGCTTGCTCCGTCCGGGCTTCGTAAGATGACACGGGATCCGATCGTTCCGACATTGGTCAGACGAATCAGCGGTGTACGGTTTGTCCGCGACCACGTAATGTCCACCGGTGCATTGTAACCGGGAACCAGTCTCTTGTAGGAATTGATGATCGGATTATTGATCAATGTCAATCCTTTGATGTGCTGAATGATTCCTGCCATAAAATGGTAAGCCTCTTTACTCAGTCCATCTTCTGCCGAAGTATCGGTAAATATATTTTTTCCATCTTTACATAAAAACATATTCAAACTCATCGCCGATCCCTTTAAGCCGTATTTTGGTTTCGGCATAAAGGTCGCATGCAGTCCATGGCGTTTTGCCACTGTGCGGACCGTAAGTTTAAATGTCATAATGTTATCTGCCGTACGAAGTCCCTCATCAAACATAAAATCGATATGATGCTGTGCCACTTCATTGGAGTGGTAGGAACTTTCCATGACAAATCCCATTTCCTCTAAAGAAAGGACCATGTCACGTCTTGCATTTTCCCCGGAATCCAGCGGCCCAATGTCAAAAAATCCACCTTTTTCATTGGAATTTGTCGTCGGCTGCCCATCTTCATCCGTATCAAATAAAAAGAATTCGTTTTCCGGTCCTACATTAAAAGTATATCCCTCTTTTTCTGCTTGTTCAAGTACATTTTTTAAAATCCGTCTCGGATCTGCCTCATATGGCGTTCCATCCGGGTTCAGCACATCACAGATAAATCGTGCCACACGGCCTCTTTGCGGACGCCACGGGAAAATGGTAAATGTGTCAAGATCCGGTGCCAGGATAAACTCTGACAAATCTTTAGTATCATATCCCTGAATGGCAGCTCCATCAAATACGACGCGGTTTTCCAAGATCCGATCCAGATGATTCGCCGTCATCGCGATATTTTTCAATGCTCCAAAACTGTCTACAAACTGAAGTCTGATAAATTCTACATCTTCCTCTTCTACTAAACGGTAGATATCCTGCTTTGTATAATTTGCCATAGTAATCCTCATTTCTGCATATTATTTTGCGCTTTTTTCGCACGATAGGGACTGACATCTCTTGTACTCGGTGCCAGCCCCTAATTTCCTATTTGCCTTCTCTATTATCCGAGGTTTGAATACCCCATCAAATCCTGATCCACTGCTTTGGCAACTTCGCGTCCTTCGCGGATTGCCCATACGACAAGAGACTGTCCACGGTGCATATCTCCTGCTACAAACACACGGTCAGCGCTTGTTTTATACTGTCCCGGCTTCGTCGCTACATTGGTACGCTCCGTCAGTTTCAGTTCAAAATCTTTGGCGATATAATCCTGTGTTCCAAGGAATCCTGCCGCGATAAATACCAGATCCACATCCAGTACATATTCGCTTCCGGCAATCTCACTCATCTTCATGCGGCCTGTCTTCTCGTCCTTTTCCCAGGCAAGTTTTACACATTTTACCTGTTTGAGAACGCCCTTGTCATCTTTGATAAACTCTTTGACCGTCGTCTCATAGATTCGAGGATCTTTTCCAAACACAGCGATTGCTTCCTGCTGACCGTAATCGGTCTTTAAGACTTTCGGCCACTCCGGCCACGGATTACTCTCCGTACGTTCTTTCGGCGGCTGTGGCATCATCTCTAACTGGACAACACTCTTTGCGCCCTGACGGATGGAAGATCCGACACAATCGTTTCCGGTATCTCCTCCACCGATAACCAGAACATTTTTCCCTTTGGCATCTACAAAATCCGTAAATTCCGGATTTAATACGTGTTTGGTAACACGAGTAAGATAATCTACTGCAAAATAAATTCCTTTGGCTTCTCTGCCGGGTGCTTTGATATCACGAGGATTGGATGCACCACATGTCAAGATCACGCGGTCAAATTCCTCCAACAGCTGTTTGGCTTTGACATCCACACCGACATTCACACCGGTCTTAAATACGACGCCTTCTTCGGTCAGCACGTTTACTTTTCTTTCAATGACAGTTTTTTCCAATTTCATATTTGGGATACCATACATCAAAAGTCCGCCCGGACGGTCGGAACGCTCAAACACAGTAACACTGTGTCCACGTTTGTTGAGCTGGTCAGCCGCTGCCAGTCCCGAAGGGCCGGAGCCAATGATCGCTACTTTTTTACCCGTCCGTACTTTCGGAGGTTTTGCCTCCATCAATCCGTTGGCATAGCCGTATTCAATGATCGCATTTTCATTTTCCTTAATTGTGACCGGACTGTCATTCAAACCACAGGTACATGCAGCTTCACAAGGTGCCGGGCACACGCGGGAAGTAAATTCAGGAAAATTGTTTGTTTTCAGAAGTCTTCCCAATGCTTCTTCGTAATTATCCAGATACAAAAGATCATTCCATTCCGGACACATATTGTTCAATGGACATCCCGAAGCCATTCCTCCGATCATCATGCCGGATTGACAAAACGGAACACCACAATCCATACATCTGGCTGCCTGTTCCTTTCTCTCCTCGTGGGACATCGGAACGTGAAATTCATTGAAGTTCTTTATTCTCTCAAGTGGTGTGATCTCTTTGTTTCCTTTACGTTCATATTCTAAAAATCCGGTTGGTTTACCCATTTCATCTCAACCCTTTCTATTATAAATTATTTGAAGTGATATTGCAACTATTTTTACGCATTTTGCTTCTGCGTCGCATAAAACGCTTCGATCAATGCCTGCTCATTGCTGAGACCTTTTTCTTCCATGATCGCGATCTGCTGCATCATGTTTTTGTAATCATGTGGAATGATCTTTTTGAACTTCGGAAGGTAATCTTTGAAGTTCTCCAAAATCTCTTTTCCTTTTTCTGAGCCGGTTGCTTTCACATGGGCTTCGATCATATCTTTCAGCTGCATAACGTCATATTTGTTGGAAACGGCTTCGGAAGAAACCAGTGTCTTGTTCAGTTTCAGATACAAATCACTGTTTTCGTCCAAAACATAAGCGATTCCACCACTCATACCAGCGGCAAAGTTTTTACCGGTCGGTCCGAGGATAACCACGCATCCACCTGTCATATATTCACATCCGTGGTCACCCACTCCTTCGACAACAGCGTGTACACCGGAGTTTCTTACACAGAAACGCTCGCCTGCCACACCGTTGATATAAGCGGTACCACTTGTTGCACCATACAATGCCACGTTTCCGATGACAATGTTGTCTTCCGCTTTATACTGGACATGAGAAGGTGGGAATACGATCAATTTACCACCGGACAAGCCTTTTCCGAAGTAATCGTTGCTGTCTCCTTCGAGCTGCAATGTCAGTCCTTTTGGAATAAATGCTCCAAAGCTCTGTCCACCGCTTCCCTGACACTCGATCACAAACGTATCTTCTTCGACATTGTCACCAAGCTGCTTTGTGATCTCGGATCCAAGGATCGTTCCCAGCGAACGGTCGGTATTGGTTACTTTTGCCTGAATGGTCTTTGGTTCGCCACTCTTTAAGTTCTCTGCAAATTTCTTTAAGAAAACTTTTTCATCAATCGTTTTATTTAATTTGAAATCATAAATGTCTTTGCGGTTAAATTTGTTTTTCTTTTCTTTTATAAATGGGTTGTTGATGATCGCCGACAGATCCAATTTGCCGGCACGTTCCATATCCAGGTCATCTCTTACCTTCAAAAGATCGGTACGTCCTACCAGTTCATCCAGTGTCTGTACTCCAAATTTTGCCATCAACTCACGAACTTCTTCTGCGATAAACTTCATGAAGTTCTCTACGTATTCCGGTTTTCCTCGGAAACGCTTCCGAAGTTCCGGATTCTGTGTTGCCACACCAACCGGACAGGTATCGAGGTTGCATACACGCATCATAACGCATCCCATTGTAACAAGCGGTGCTGTCGCGAAACCAAATTCTTCGGCACCAAGAAGGGCTGCTACCATGACATCGCGGCCGGTCATCAATTTACCATCCGTCTCAATTACTACTTTCGAACGAAGTCCGTTCATCAAAAGAGTCTGATGTGTCTCTGCCAGACCCAGTTCCCAAGGAAGTCCGGCATTGTGGATGGAACTTCCCGGAGCAGCTCCGGTACCGCCATCGTATCCGGAAATCAGCACAACTTCGGCTCCTGCTTTCGCTACACCGGCAGCGACAGTACCTACGCCTGCTTCCGATACCAATTTCACGGAAATTCTTGCATCCTGGTTTGAATTCTTTAAATCATAGATCAACTGCGCCAAATCCTCGATCGAATAAATATCATGATGAGGTGGCGGCGAGATCAGGGACACACCCGGTGTCGAATGTCTCGTCTTCGCGATCCATGGATATACTTTTTTGCCCGGAAGATGTCCACCTTCGCCCGGTTTTGCTCCCTGTGCCATCTTGATCTGAATCTCTTTGGCACTTACGAGATATCTGGAAGTTACACCAAAACGTCCGGAAGCTACCTGTTTGATCGCAGAGCAGCGATTTACGCCATCTTTGCCGATGGTAAGTCGTTCCAAACTCTCTCCACCTTCACCACTATTGGATTTTCCATGGAGATGGTTCATTGCGATCGCCAGTGTCTCGTGGGCTTCCTGTGAAATGGAACCATAAGACATCGCACCGGTTTTAAATCGTTTGACGATCTCATCTACACTTTCTACTTTGGAAAGCGGAATTCCCTTTTTCGGGAAGTTAAATGTGAGAAGACTTCGAAGGTTCATATACAGATCCTCTCTGTCAATCTCATCGGAATATTCTTTAAACATCTGATAGTTGCCGGTTCTTGTGGCTTCTTGCAGCAGATGAATGGTTTTCGGATTATACAAATGTTCTTCTTTTCCGCTGCGGCTCTTGTGGTTTCCAATACTATCAAGCGTAATATCCGTACCAAGTTCCAATGGATCAAATGCTTTATCATGAAGCATTTCTACCTGGTTCTGGATATCTTCGATACCAAGTCCACCGATTCTGGAAACCGTTCCGGTAAAATATTTATCAATAAAATCTTTCGACAATCCGATGGCTTCAAAGATTTTTGCTCCCTGATATGACTGAATCGTAGAAATTCCCATCTTGGAGGCAATCTTTACGATACCATGCAGGATTGCTGAGTTATAATCGTCTACGGCGGCATAATAATCTTTGTCAAGCATGCCATTGTCGATGAGTGTATTGATCGTATCCAATGCAAGATATGGGTTGACGGCTGTCGCACCAAATCCGAGAAGCGTTGCAAAATGATGAACTTCTCTCGGCTCTGCACTCTCTAAGATCATGGAAAGTGAAGTTCTCTTTTTCGTAGTGACAAGGTGCTGCTGCATCGCTGATACGGCAAGCAGTGCCGGGATCGCCACATGATTTTCATCCACACCGCGGTCGGACAGGATCAGCACATTGGCTCCCTCTTTGTAAGCACGATCCGCTTCCAGATACAAGTGGTCGATGGCTTTTTTCAAAGACGTGTTTTTATAATACGTAATCGGAATGACAGCGACTTTGAATCCTTCCACTTTCATGGATTTGATCTTCAAAAGGTCAGTATTTGTCAAAATCGGATTCTCAATCTTTAACGCATGGCAGTTTTCTGCTTTTTCTTCCAGCAGGTTGCCGGCGTCTCCGATATATACGGTGGTCGAAGTAACGACTTCCTCACGTATCGCATCGATTGGCGGGTTGGTTACCTGTGCAAACAGCTGTTTAAAGTAGTTATATAATGGCTGTGGCTGTTTGCTGAGTGCAGCAAGCGGCGTATCATGTCCCATTGCGGAGATTGGCTCTGTTCCATTTTTTGCCATTGGAAGGATTTCATTTTTCACTTCCTCATACGTATAACCAAACGCCTTGCGCAGGCGAAGACTTTCTTCATGGTTATAAGAATCTACTCGTTTATTTGGAATCGTAAGATCTTTCAAGCGAACCAGATTCGTGTCTAACCACTCTCCATATGGCTGGCTGGATGCATATTTTTCTTTTAATTCGTCATCATCGATCAGTTTTCCTTTGACCGTATCGACAAGAAGCATTTTTCCCGGACGAAGACGGTCTTTTTTAACAACGTGTTCTTCGCTGATCGGCATTACTCCAACCTCGGAAGAAAGAATCAACTGATCGTCATCTGTAATATAGTATCTGGATGGTCGAAGACCATTTCTGTCAAGCACGGCACCCATAATGTCTCCGTCGGAGAAAAGAATCGAAGCCGGTCCGTCCCATGGCTCCATCATGGTTGCATAATATTGGTAAAAGTCTTTTTTCTTTTCACTGATATAACGGTTATTTGCCCATGGTTCCGGAATGGTTATCATGACCGCAAGCGGAAGTTCCATGCCACTCATCACCAAAAATTCCAGCGTATTGTCTAACATTGCGGAGTCCGATCCCTCAGTATTAACAACCGGAAGGACTTTGTGAAGTTCTCCTCTCAGATGATCGGATTCCATCGTCTCTTCACGGGCAAGCATCTTATCGGCATTACCGCGGATCGTATTGATTTCTCCGTTGTGTACGATAAAGCGGTTTGGATGGGCACGCTGCCAGCTTGGCTGTGTGTTTGTACTAAATCTGGAATGTACCATAGCGATCGCCGATTCATAATCCACATCCTGCAGATCATCAAAGAACAATCGAAGCTGGGATACCAGAAACATTCCTTTGTATACGATCGTGCGGCTCGAAAGGGATACTACATACGTATTTTCATTGGACTGTTCAAATACTCTTCGTGCAATATATAATTTGCGGTCAAATTCCAGTCCTTTTTCTACCTGCTCCGGTTTCTTAATGAAACACTGCATGATGTAAGGCATACATTCTATCGCTGTTTTTCCTAAAATCGAAGGAGCAATCGGTACTTTTCTCCATCCTAAAAATTCAAGACCTTCTTTATCTACAATTGTCTCAAACATTTTCTTTGCCTGATTTCTGCGAAGTTCATCCTGTGGGAAGAAGAACATTCCTACCGCATACTCTCTTTCTTCGCCAATCTCTATTCCCATCTGGGTGGCAATCTTTTTGAAGAATTTATGTGAGATCTGAAGCATGATTCCTACTCCGTCTCCTGTCTTTCCTTCGCCATCTTTTCCTGCTCGATGCTCAAGATGTGCTACGATTTCCAATGCATTCTTAACGGTATCGTGTGTTTTCTTTCCCTTTATATTTACAATCGCTCCGATACCGCAATTGTCATGTTCAAATCTCGGGTGATACATACCGAGCGCTTTTCGTTTTGACTCTTCTACATATTGACCACTCATAGTAATCCTCCATTCTTGACATTAGTTTGCCGCTCTAAAGCGACTTGTTTGTAAAAAAAAGAAGACGCCAAAGAAAATGTGCAATTTAGGGCACATCTCCCTTTGACGTCTTTGTCTAAAGACATTATATAATATTTATTCTCAATAATCAAGTACTTTTTTGTTTTTTTAATAAAAAAGTTTAAAAACTTTAAAAAACAAAGTTAAATCACTCGAATTCTTTCAAAACTTCCGTCAAGATCTCTGCCATCTGATCCACATGTTCCTCTTTGATAACCAATGGCGGTACAAAACGGATGACATTGGTTCCGGCGGTTAAGAGAAGAAGTCCTTTGTCCAATGCTTTCGCACAGATCTCGCCGACCGGCGCGTCGCATTCCAGTCCTCTCATCAGTCCCATTCCGCGGGCTTCTTTTGCCACTTTGCTTCCGGCTGCGATCTCATCCAGCTTTTTTCCAAGATACTCGCCGACACGATTGACATTTTCAAGAATATTCTTTTCTTTAAAAATGCGGTTTACTGCTACAACTGCCGCACTTGCCAGAGGATTTCCTCCAAAGGTCGTACCGTGGTCACCCGGTACAAGGGCTTTTGCCACGTCTGTCTTTGCCGCAAAAGCGCCGACAACGATTCCATTTCCAATTCCTTTCGCCATCGTTACGATGTCCGGCCGGATGCCATACTGCTGGTAAGCAAACATTTTTCCGGTTCTTCCCATACCACACTGTACTTCGTCGCAGATCATCATGATATCATGCTCGGTACAGAGGTCACGAATTCCCTGCAAAAATTCTTTGTCTGCCGGATAAATGCCGCCTTCACCCTGAACCGCCTCTACGATAATGGCATAGGTTTTATCGTTAATGTAATTCTTTACACTATCCAAATCGTTGTAATCGGCAAAATGAACGCCGGAAATAAGAGGAGCAAACGGCGCACGGTATTTTTCTGTTCCTGTTACGGACAACGCCCCCATACTTCTTCCATGAAATGCTTTATTCATAGAAATGACTTCGTGACGTTCTTCATGTCCCTGTATGATCGCATATTTTCTTGCCAGCTTCAAAGCACCTTCATTGGCCTCTGTACCGCTGTTTGCCATAAACACTTTGTCCATTCCGGTCGCCTCTGCCAGACATTTTGCTGCCTGCATCAATGGCTCCGAGTAGAAATAATTGGAAAAATGTGTCGCCTTATCAATCTGGGCTTTCAATGCATTTTTGAATTCCTCATCGCTGTAGCCAAGCGCACATACGGCGATTCCTGCGCCAAAATCAAGATATTTTTTTCCTTCGGTATCTACCAGATACACGTCTTCGCCATGATCCATTGCTACCGGATACCGATTGTAGGAATGAATCAGATATTTTTCAGATTCTTCAATTAATGTATTCATACGTCTGCTCCTTTACTCTGTCTCATGATGGTACAAATTTGTCTCATTTCCAATAATTGCCGTTCCGATACCTTTCTTCGTATAGAACTCAAGCAGGAGACAATGTTCTCTTCTTCCGTCCAAAATATGTACACGGTTTACGCCCTGTTCTACGGCTTCAATACAGTTACGTATTTTCGGAAGCATACCGCCGCCGATAAAACCGTCTTCAATCATTTTATGCGCTTCATCCAGTGTCAGCACGGAAACCAGTGTCGATGGATCGTCCGCATCTTTGCAAACACCTTCGATGTCAGTCATAAATACCAATTTCTCCGCTTTCATGGATTTTGCAATTGCGCAGGCAGCATCGTCCGCATTGATATTGTACGCCTTATAATCGTCACCAAGTCCGATTGGCGCAATAATCGGCACGAAATCATTTTCCAAAAGAGTGTCGATCAATTCGGAATTGACTTCTTTCACATCTCCGACGTAACCGATATCTTTGCCGTTTGCTGTCTTTTTGTCACAGCGAAGGGTTCCACCGTCTTTCCCGCTGATGCCGGCTGCTCTCACACCAAGTTTTTCCATCATCTGTACCAGATGCTTATTTACCTTATTTAAAACCATCTCTGCCACTTCCATCGTGTCATCGTCTGTCACACGGAGTCCCTCGACAAATTCCGGTTCTTTTCCCATCAGGCGCACCCATTTGCTGATTTCTTTTCCGCCGCCATGTACAATGATCGGCTTCATTCCAACCAGTTTCAAAAGTGCCACGTCTTTGATGACACTCTGCTGCAGTTTTTCATCCAGCATCGCACTTCCACCGTATTTTACAACGACTTTTTTATTGTTGAAATCGCGGATATAAGGCAGTGCCTCGATCAATGTCTCCGCTTTTATCAATACATCATTTAATTTATCGTCCATCTTCTCTTGCCTTTCTTCCATATTTTAACAGTATTACGAACGGTAGTCCGCATTGATCTTAATATAATCATACGTAAGATCGCAGCCCCAAGCTGTCGCACTGCATTCGCCCTGCTTCATGTCACATACTAACGTTACTTTGTCCATTCCCATCATCTCGGTAGCTTTTTCTTCATCAAAATCGGTAAGTACACCATTTTTAATCCATAACATTTCTTCGCCACCTGCCTGCAATGTCAGATCTACAACTTCCGGATCAAACTCTACACCGGCATAACCAAGCGCACATAGCACACGGCCGCAGTTCGCGTCTTTTCCATAAATCGCCGTCTTTACAAGGTTCGAAGAAATCACCGATTTACTCAAGGTAACGGCATCCTGCTTGGTCTTTGTTCCTTTTACGGTCACTTCCAAAAGGCGGGTGCATCCTTCGCCGTCGCCTGCCATTTTCTTGGCAAGATCGGTTGCTACATAAGAAACTGCTTCATAAAGCGCCCGATAAGCATCGGTATCTTTTTTGATCTCCTCTGCCCCGGCTGCTCCATTTGCCAAAAGCACACAGGTGTCATTGGTGGAAGTGTCTCGGTCTACCGAGATCATATTAAAGGAATCTGCTACGATCTCGCGAAGCATTCCCTGAAGCACCTCATGACTTACTTTTGCATCCGTCGTAATGACGCTGAGCATCGTCGCCATATTCGGATGAATCATACCGGAACCCTTGCTCATTCCACCGACGGTAATCGTCGAGCCATCCTGTTCAAACGTAACGGCACATTCTTTCAGAATCGTATCCGTCGTCATAATGGCTCTGGCTGCGTCTTTCGCCCCCTGGCGGTCCGTTGTCAGGGCATCTTTCAAAAGCAGTGCTCCTTTGCGAATCGGTGCCATACGAAGCTGCATCCCGATGACTCCGGTGGATGCCGTCAATACTTCTTCGGGCATGATTCCAAGTACCTTTGCGATTTCCGATGCCATCTCATAATTGTACTCTTTACCTTCTTTTCCGGTCGCCGCATTCGCAATTCCGCTGTTTAAAACGACCGCACGGACATGATGTCCGCTCTCAACAATCTCTTTATCCCATTGAACCGGTGCCGCTTTTACTACATTTGTAGTAAAAGTTCCTGCCGCATTTGCCGGTTCCGTAGAAAATACAAGTGCCATATCTTTTCGGTTTTCATATTTGATCCCAGCCTCTATTCCGGACGCCTCATATCCTTTTGGTGCATTGACACCACCATCAATTCTCTGCATACGATTAACCTCATTTCTATATTCTAAATTTTAACGTAACGTGCCAAATAAAATACTTCTTATCACGGGAATACCGGCACAAGACGAAGTCCTTCTGCCTCATCCAGTCCAAACAACAGGTTCATATTCTGAACTGCCTGTCCTGCTGCGCCCTTGGTAATATTATCCATAGCACCCATCATGATGACACGACCGGTACGCTCGTCCACTTTCGGGCTGACATCAACAAAGTTACTGCCTTCTACCCAGCGTGTTTCCGGACAGACACCATCATTTAATACACGTACAAAATATTCGTCCTTGTAAGCTTCTTCATATGCTTTACGAACCATTTCTTTTGTCACACCCGGATTTAATTTTGCATAAGCCGTAATGAGAATGCCACGGTTCATCGGAATCAAATGTGGGGTAAAATTGATCATTACCGGTTTTCCTGCCGCATAGCCAAGCTGTTCCTCAATCTCCGGTGTATGGCGGTGTGTCGCTACCCTGTATGCCTTAATATTTTCATTCACTTCACAATACAAGTTTGGAATCTTTGCTCCACGACCGGCTCCGCTTGTACCGGATTTGGCATCAATGATCAGCGTATCGGTGTCAATATATCCATTTTTTACCATCGGATAAATGGAAAGCGTCGAGCAGGTCGGATAACATCCCGGATTTGCGATCAGGCGTGCACCTTTGATCTTCTCCCGGTTCAACTCACAGAGTCCATATACAGCCTCTCCGATAAACTGTTTGCTCTTATGTTCGATACCATACCATTTTTCATATACATCGACATCTTTAATACGGAAATCCGCACTCAGATCAATCACTTTACAATTTGACAAAATCTCTTCATCGAGAACCGAGGCAAGATATCCCTGCGGCGTCGCCGTAAAGATCACGTCTGCCTGCTTACTTAATTCATGAAGATCATCGCCTTTACATACATTTTCAACGATCTGGAACATGTTTCCAAAAACAGCACTGAATTTTTCATCGACATAGCTTCGTGAACCATACCATACAATCTCTGCCTCTTTGTGCTGCAATAACAATCTTACCAATTCCTGGCCCGCATAACCGGTCGAGCCGATAATACCTACTTTAATCATCATTTAGCCTCTTTTCTATTACTTAATGGTAAATACAACTTTCGATTGATTTCCTGCTTTGTCACAGGCAATCACGGTATTTTTACCTTTTTTGCGAATTACAAGTTTCTTCTTAGCTTTTTGTTTTTTGCCATTTACTTTAATATAACGGATTCCATTGGCATCCGATACTTTCAACGTCGCTTTTCCCCGATATACCTTACCGTGTCGTACCCCTTTGAAAACCGGTGCTTTGGCATCAATCGTAAATTTCAATACCGATGCATTTCCATTGGCATCTACTGCCTTTATTGTATATCGTCCACTTTTTGCCAATTTAAACTGTGACACATTGAAACGTTTCCCATTAATTGTCACTTCTTTCACACTCACGTTATCTGTCGCTTTTACTGACACCGCTTTCTTTGTAAGCGCATTATTTTTTACGCCCTGAATCTTCGGTGCTTCTTTGTCGCCGGATATGATCGGCGTATCTCCGCATGTCGCGATCAATTTGGAATCATCCGGTAAATTATCCAGATTCCATGTTACTTTATTTCCTTCCGCTGCGCCATTGGATTCCTTAATTGGCTTTGGCAAAACGATGGAAATATCCATGATGAGCCCCAATGCCTTATAATATTCATTTACAGATTTTCCTTTTAATTGGGAAGACATCTGTGCGACGTCAAGCGCCCGCGCATTATTTTGTGTTTGTGATGACTGCGCCGATTTCGTTGACATCGAAGTATAATTGTTCGTTCCTGCCTCACCGATAAATGTATCTGCCGTTAATGTCACATTTTTAAATGGTGCATGAAAACTATCTGCTGTATATTTATCCGCTGCCTTGGAATCCTGCTTAAACTTTGCAAGATAAACCGCATCATTTGTCAGAAAATTTTTCAATTCCTCTCTGGACGCAAAGGAAAACGTTTTGGAAAATGCCTGATAGGTCTTTCCATTTATCGTTTTTGTGTCCTGCGCAAAATCTCCGCATGTCAGCACACTGTTTTTTGCATCTTCTTTCATTAATTCAAAAGTACTTTGTTCATAATAATATGTAAGGGTATAACCACATGTACCGTCTTCATTTACCGTCATCTCCATATTAAGTCCCAGGCATCCGGTCAACATAACCATCGCCATAAGACACACTATCACCGCTCTTACTTTCTTCATAAATATGTCCTCCATTTCCTTTTATGCATAATTCAATGAATATTTTGCATAAACATGCATCTTTTATGCAAATGCATATTTATTATACACCTGTGTACTCATTTACGCAAGTACAATTTCACAATTCATCAAAAGAAAACATAAAATCCACATTTCCTCTTGCATAATATTCATTTATGTTGTATATTTATGATAACAGAGTTTCAAAGTATCAGACTCTCGTGCTCGCACGAAAGAGGATGATACCTTGAAACTCGCCGAATATGAGGATGGAGAGACTTGCTTTGCAAGGATCGGGAATCCGAATATTCGCAGGATTGCGGCAGTTGCGCCAGCAACGGAGCAAGCCGTTGGTTTCAAAGTTCCCCGACAACGTCCATGCTTGCATGGGAAGGGCTGTGACCTTGAGACCCGCCGAATATGAGAACGAAGCGCATCGCGCGTAGTTCGAATATTCGCAGGATTGCGACAGTTGCACCAGCAACGGAGCAAGCCGTTTCACAGGGTCGAAAAGCATCGCTCTCGTGCTTGCACGAAAGAGGATGATACCTTGAAACCCTTTCTATATCACATTTACGGAGGTTTAATTATGAAGGAAAAAGTTGTTCTTGCTTATTCCGGCGGTCTGGATACGACAGCGATCATTCCATGGCTGAAGGAAAATTATGATTATGAAGTTATCTGCGTCTGCATCGACTGTGGACAGGGAAGCGAACTCGATGGATTGGACGAGCGTGCAAAAGCATGTGGTGCTTCCAAACTCTACATCGAAGATGTTATCGATGAATTCTGTGACGAATATATCGTTCCTTGTGTACAGGGTCATGCAATCTATGAAAATAAATATCTGCTTGGTACTTCCATGGCTCGTCCGGTCATCGCCAAACGTCTCGTGGAAATTGCCCGCAAAGAAGGCGCTGTCGCTATCTGCCACGGTGCAACCGGAAAAGGAAATGACCAGATCCGTTTCGAACTCGGTATCAAAGCTCTTGCTCCGGATATCAAGATCATTGCTCCTTGGAGAAATGACAAATGGAACATGGATTCCCGTGAATCCGAGATTGAATACTGCCGTGCACATGGTATCGACCTTCCTTTTGCTGCAGATTCCAGTTACAGCCGTGACCGTAACTTGTGGCACATCAGCCATGAAGGATTGGAATTGGAAGATCCTGCCAATGAGCCAAATTACGAACATCTTCTCGTACTCGGTACCACACCGGAAAAAGCTCCGGATGAAGGTGAATATGTCACAATGACATTTGAAAAAGGTGTTCCAAAATCAGTCAATGGAAAAGCCATGAAAGTTTCTGATATCATCCGCGAATTGAACCGTCTCGGCGGCAAACACGGCATCGGTATCATTGATATTGTAGAAAACCGTGTTGTAGGTATGAAATCCCGTGGTGTATATGAAACTCCGGGTGGAACCATTCTTTACGAAGCACATCAGCAGCTCGAAGAATTAATCCTCGACCGCGATACTTACGCTGTAAAAGAGGAAATGGGCAACAAACTCGCTCAGATCGTATACGAAGGAAAATGGTTCAGTCCGCTTCGTGAGGCAACTCAGGCATTCATCGAGTCTACCCAGCAGTATGTAACCGGCGAAGTAAAATTCAAACTGTACAAAGGAAACATTATCAAAGCAGGAACAACTTCTCCATATTCCCTGTACAATGAAAGCCTTGCTTCCTTTACAACCGGTGACCTTTATGACCACCACGACGCTGACGGATTCATCACATTGTTTGGTCTGTCAACCAAAGTCCGTGCAATGAAAATGCAGGAAGTAAATAAGAACGGTAAGTAATTAGAGAATTAGAACATAAAAGAACCAGCAAAATGGGAATATGCCTATTTTGCTGGTTTTTATTTGACTTTTTCTTTATAACAAATACATATTTTCTAATATATGCAATGCGTCATACAACTCCATATCAAGCCCGATATTTTTCATATTAATACGTTCTTCCGGCATCCTTTCTACAAATTACCATCTGTATTCCTCCATAACTTCTTCAATCTGCATTTCCACGCGCTCATCATCCACATCTTTAAGACTTTGTACCAATGACACTATATCCACCATGCCATCTGCCATATAGGCAGATGGATTATATTTCCATAATTCAATCTCCACATAATCATTTCCCAGCACAAATTGTGGCTTAACAATAGCCTCTTGAGGAATTTCCTTTAACCGCTTTTTATCCATTGCATAAACCATACATTTGGGATCATTCAGCATACTCTTTTTCGCCAGTGCTGTTTCTCCCGCCATAGGTAATATCATATTATACTGTTGAGAACTTACATATATTTTCTTTTGAACCGGCGACTGTAAATATTCGCTTGAAAGTTGATACAACTCCTTTCCACAAGCCACTGCCTCAATCATTTTATGTGTTCCCTGTTTGTGGGCAATCAGTAACTCCAGTTCCTGCAACTCCTGAACCGCTCTGCTAACATTCATCGCTGACATATTAAGACATTTTGCAATCTCCGATTGGCTCTTTTTCTCCTGCTTCTTTTGATAGATAAAATAAAGGAGCAAAAATTGGGTCATTGCTGAAATTTTGTCTCTCTTCTCTCTCTTTTCTGCTCTCATGCAGAATTCCTTTAAACTCATTCCAAATTCTGGCACAAAAATTTGCGAATTTGGCACAATAAAAGAAATTCGGTTTTTAATCAAGGCATTTCTTTGATAAGAAGAAATTGTATCAAGCCATAATACAACCGGCATCTTTGCATATTTTTCTATTTTTTTTATTTCTTTTTCAAAAGAAGCCACATTAAAATAGCCCGATTCATTCTTCATCAATATACTTTGTCTCTCACCAAGCGAAAGCATATAATACTCTCTCTTGTTTCGCAAATAAAGAGGCAATTGGAGCTTACCGTCCCAGTTTTCAATTTTGACATTTACTCCAAAAATGTCAGACAAATATTTTTTCATACATACACCTTTTAACTTTTTTATTTTATCATAACATTCTTTTTGTTATAATTCAATATTTTTGTTAAAATAATGCTGTATTTTAAGATTCCTAACTTTCTCCCCCATTATTTCACTTTCTTCTTTACCCATTTTGCCACACCGGCTGCGGAAGAATCCGTAAGATCCGCTCCACTTTGCACCTTTGCGCCCTTCGCCGCCTTCTTAATCTTTGACGCTGCACTTTTTGTCGTCCCGGTCGCAGAAAAATAAGCAACCAAAACCTTTTTCTGTTTCGCCTATACATTGCCGTCTGCCATTGGAAATACCATACCAGCAAGCAAGGAAGCTACCAATACAACATTCATCCATAGGCTACTTTTTTGTTCATTTTGTCCACGCTCCAATCTTAAAATATAATCTGTATTCATCAAGCTTCTCATTTGTCTTTTAATTTTACTCTTTCTTTAATAATCGCAATTACTCCGATTCCTAACAAACATGCAATACTCAATATTTTGTACTGCTCAAAAAAATGATTTATTACTATACCACTAACGCCCAAAACAAACAAAGCAATGTTGCATATTGTCTTTAACTTCATTCTGAAATCACCTCACAAACTTTCACAATCTATATTCTTAAATGAATCTCTCACCCTCTGCTTTGTCTACATCAAAACCTTCCACCTGACGAATATTAGTACAATTTCTGTAAGCATTGTACATTTTGATTTCATATGGTTCTATTCCCTATCTGAAACTGTAGACCTGCACTGCTATGCTAACTGCCTCAATTGCAAGCCCTAAGATTAAAAGAATACTTCCATATATTTTTTTGTTTTTCTTCTTAATCAGCACTGCCCCAATAATCGAAATAAAAATTGGCACTATATACCGCAAACAGAATAGAAAAACCATCATAACCAGCATTAAAAATGTAAAAAGCATTTCTTCCATTATCTTATCTCACCTCTCACTTGTCTAGATCACATTCCAAATCGCATTATATACACTCACTCTTTTCCCTTTTCAGCTAACATTTTCCCTTTATATCTACAATACACGATACACTTCCCCCTGTCAACATCAATGTTTTCAACGTCGCGTTTTTGCCATTTTTTTATTCTATACGTTGACTTTTACATTTACCTTTCCAGGTTTTCACACTTGCTTTCATGTCTAATACCTATAATGTATCTCCTGTAATGCCTGCGAGGCATCGAAATGTTCCTTCGCCTGTAATTCCCCATCCCCACACAAAGCCCCCAGCATGGCAGTCCCTACTATAACTGCCATGCCGGGGGCTTTTCTCACATCAATAACGCCAAATTTTCCTACTTCTTATACGCCGGTGACTGGATGATAAACTTCACTTCACTGTCCACACCCTGTTGTTTCTCAGAAAATGAAGTATAATCCTTCGACAATTCACCGAGCGCCTGCAAACGGTCTTTTAATGAGACAAAATCGTCTTCATAGGTATCTTTGATCTTCTGAATTCCTTTTTCATCAAATTTCTTCACACCACTCGCAAGAGAGCCGGTGCCTTTCTCCAATGCGGTAAATCCTTTGGTAAAGGCACTGGCAGCCTGATTCATCTGTGCGCTCCCCTTTGCAAGTGCCTTTGTTCCATCTGCCAGACCTTTTCCCCCTTTCACAAAACTCTTCGATACCTTTTTAATCTTCTTAGAAGCACTCAAAAGTTTCTTACTGTTTTGCGAAAGTTTTCCGCTTCCTTCATTCAATGCTTTCGCACTTGTCACAAGACTCGTGAGGCTCTTGCTTATCTCACTGTCAGCACTCGTAAGTGTAGAGGAACTCTCCGATAGTTTCTGCACGCCGCCGGTATACTGAGCTACACCATTACTAACCTGGTCAGCCCCTTTCTTCCACGCACCATCGCTCTTTGTCGCATCTTTCATGGCGGCGACGCTTTTCTCCTGCTCCGATACCACTTTTTCGAGTTCTGCGGCAGAAGTAAGCAGCGCCTGTTTCTGTGCTTCCTCGGTACAAGAATCTGCCTGCGCTTTCAGATCTGCTATAATCTTGTCATATTTATCATAACTCTTTTCCAGCGTGTCCAGATTCGTATTCATCGCCGTGATCTGTGCCGCTACACCTTTCGCACCATCTACCAGCGCATTTACCGTTTCTTTATCCGCTAATTTATCCACTGCGGAAGTATAACTCGATAAGCCGGTTGAGAACTTTTTGTATGTCTGCGGCAAGTCTTTGACGCCGGTATAAAAAGCACTAATCCCCGTGGAAACCTTATCGCTTCCCTGCACATAAGCCGAAACTCCATCCGCAAGTCCATTTACGCCCTGCGTATATTGTTTTATGCCTTTATACAATGTATTACTTCCTTTATTCAGCGTCTTCGTTCCTTTGTTCATCTTCGCAATGGCTTTGGCAAACGTTTCGAATTTATCGCCAAACTTCGTTACAGCTTGGTCTACTTTCTTCGTTCCTTTTACCAGTTTTCCGGAAGCATCACAAAGATCATCGATACCGTCTTCCAAATCCTGTAAATTTTCATTATTCTCCAGATCAAGTTCCGAGAGAATGTCTGCACTGGCAACCGTCACCGCCTGATCCACCTCAAACTCTTTGACATCCGCTGTAATTTCAAATTCTGACTTTAACTTGTCCTTGATATCGCCATCTTCCAGATTAAGACTCTCTGCCATGCCCGGGAAGCCGATTCCAAGGACAATCTGATTGTCGCCCTGTTCCATTACCTTGGCATCTTTCGCTTCTACATTCGTAAATTTATCCGACGGAAGAACCATCATAGTCGCCATTATAAACGGAGTATACAACGTCTCTGATTTGCCGTTGATGCTCTTTTTCCGGGTGGAACGGTTTGTGTATTTTACACGGATCGTAAGTTTTCCGCTTTTGCCGACCAGATCCTTGCCGGCAATTTCTTTTCCATCCAAAAGATAGGTAATCGTTACATCCACTGGAAGCTTTGTCTCCTTGTCTGCTTTTTGCTCTTTTGTCACATTTTCCTTTCCTTCCTGCTTCAAAAGATCAGACACTGTCACTTCTTTCACACTTCCATCTTCTGCCAGTTCCACGTATATCGTTTCTTCCTGCGAAATCGGCTTTGCCTCCGCATATCCGATATTTCCTACCAGTAAACTTGTCACAAGCACTCCGGAGAGAACCGCTTTTCCTACATATTTCCATTTTCTGTTTCGATTCATTGCTTCTGCCCCTTTCTATTCAACATTCTTCAATGCTTCATCCATCGGAATCTTCTTAATTCTTAGGAATTGCACGAGTGCTACCAGCGCATACGCACCAAGTACCATAAATACCATGATCGGATAAACCTGCGGTGAGTAATAAATACTGATCCATCCATTGTAATTGATCATAAGTGCCTGATAGATCTCCAGCATTGTAACCGAGGATAAAAACAAACTGATAATGATCGAGAACAGCACAAACCATGTCGTCGTGATCAGGTAAAGCCGCCCGATCTCACCATTTTCATATCCTAAGATCTTAACCATCGAGATTGCCGTCGTATTTCGCTCCAATATAAGTTTCGTAAGAAGGTAAATGATCAGTACCGCAAGTGCAACGGCAAACCATTTAATCATCTCAAACATACCTCCCATCGACACATTCAGCTGACGGGAAAGTTTTGTCATATCATCTTCTGTAATACAGGAACTAATGTACTTTTCATCAATATCGGTTAATTTTTCTTTGGAAAAATATCCGGTGAAATATTCCGGTTTTCCGGGAGTGGAAAGCCGCTTCAAAAGCAATGCCGGATCACGAAATCCCTGGTCAAACAAATCGACTTTCATTTCAAATGTTTCATTAAACTGATCGATTGGCATAAATACGGCAATACCGGCAGCGTAAGGGATGACCTTTGCAATCTTTACACGATATTGTTTTCCTTCGTATTTTTCTTTCAAAGTGATCGTATCGCCGACCTGCACACCATACTTTTCGTTAAATGAATCCGATACAGCGACTCCCTCTTTCGGAAGTTCCTGTGTAAAATATTTACCATTTTCTACCAGTCCATAAATACTGATATCTTCATTACGGGTTTTCCCCTCGTAATTCAATGAGATCATCGAATATTTTTCCGCATCCGGATTTGTCGTATCCACCTGCGTCTTCAATACATACTGGTACGGCGCGATCATCGCATCCAGCACCTTATCCTGGTATTTTGCCAAAAGCGGCTGCATCATCATACCAAATAAAAGCAATACCGACGCAAAAAATATTCCGATAAACATCATCAGATAACTCGATAAATTCTGCAATACAATACGGATACGAAATCTTGTGAAAAATTTAAAATATGGCAGACGAAGTGCCTTCTTTTTCTTTTTCGTTGAAAGATCTCTTCGTATAAATTTAAGCGGTGACAAACGCAGTTTCTTAATCAGTGTAACCGCATTCACTACAAGCATTAATACGATAGGAATCACCGTCGTCATCACAAAAGCTTCTGCATTCCAGACGGTTACATACGTCGGCAGGCTGTAACTTCCATAATACAGATCTGCCACCATATCTTTAAATACAGTGTATCCAAGTACATTTCCCAGTAAGGAGGAAATTAGCGTGACCATAATCGGCACCGCAAGGTAATGTCTTAAAACTTCTCCTCTCGTATACCCCGAAGCACGAAGGGTACCGATCACGGACGATTCTCTTATAATCGTGTGTTTGATCGTAATCGAAAAGATAAACGCAATGATTGCGATCAGGATATACAAAAGTCCGATCATCATCGCACGGTCACCACCCATGTCTTCCCCCGTAAAACGAATCGCTTGGTTTGCATATTCCGGAATAAAATTCTTAATTGTCAGATTTTTATTATAGGCCTTTTTAGCAATTGCCGTCATAAAATCTTCTGCTTTATCATTCTTTTCTTTCTCTGTCTGCGGTTTATCCGCATAAACCCAGTCGTATTGAAAATGTTCTTTGTCCTCCGAAAGAGTTTCATACCCTTCTTTTGACATAACAGCCACACCAAACTTAACGGCATCAAACATGAAATCATTATTGTCTGAGTATAATGCGCTATAGTCAGACAAAGCCACCAGACCACAGATGTCATATTCTTTTCCGTCTAACGTGATCTTATCACCAATTTCCCAGTTATTATTATCTGCATGCATACGGTCAATCGCTACCTGATTTTTCTTCTTTGGCATCGTTCCTTCCATCAAACAGATTTTATTCACCTCTTCACGTGTCTTAAAAACACGCATCGTTCCCTGAGAATTATCTTTTTTCAAAACCGAGGCTGCTTCTTTGTAAAAATCCTTATAAAAAGTTACATTCTCCTCTTTTTCCACCTCGTCCATCATTGTGTCGTCTGCTTCTTCTTCAAACTCCACATGTCCGTCTTCGATATTGTATTTCTCAAAACTTTCATCATATGCGATGATCATACTGTTTCCTGCTACAAGAAATCCGGAAATAAATCCGATCGTTAATGTCATAAACAAAAATATGACAATATACTTTGGAAATTCTCCGATCAATTCTCTCGGCAGGCGTTTTATCAATGGATTTTTCATTTACCCGCCCTCCTACCAGTCAAGATCTACTGCGGAAATCTTCTTCTCATTACAATAATTCTTCCGTATCTGTCCGTCGCGCAGCTGAACGACACGATCCGCCATATATTTGATGGCATCGTTATGGGTTACCATTATGACCGTATTCCCGTATTTGTGATTGACTTCTTCAATCAGATTCAAAATATCTTTGGACGTATTATAATCCAATGCTCCGGTCGGCTCATCGCACAAAAGAATATCCGGATTTTTTACAATCGCACGTCCGATCGCGGTACGCTGCTGCTGTCCACCGGAAAGCTGATTTGGCAGTTTATGACGATGTTCATACAACCCAAGTGTCTTTAACAGATCGTCAATCTCCAAGGGTTTTTCACTTAAATATGCTCCTACCTCAATATTCTCTTTTACATTGAGATTTGGGATCAGATTGTACATCTGAAATATGTAACCAAGATGTCTTCTGCGGTATCGGGTCAATGCCTTTTCCGTCATATCTTTCATTTTCTCTCCCTCGATGGCTACGTAACCATCATCCGGTGAATCAATTCCTCCAATAATATTAAGAAGCGTAGATTTTCCGGAGCCGGAAGGACCAAGAAGAACACAGATCTCTCCCTTATTGGCTGTAAACTCAATCCCTTTTAATACCTCTGTCCGGTTGTTTCCGCTTCCAAAACTCTTTTTTAGATCATGAATCTCTAAAAACATCTCTAAATCCTCCTAAAATGTATGCGTAAACGTTTAAGTTAGTTCTCACTAACTAGTAATATCATACCTCTTTTTGTCAAAAAAAGATAGACTTCTTATTGATAATATTTCTCAACAAGAAGTCTATTCGTTATTATTTCTTTTCTTCTACGAGATTGTTCAGCCAGATTCCTTTTACCAGTAAGAGGTAGCCAAGCATGGATTTTAACACATCCACTCCGCTCACGATCAGATACAGCGGAAAGATTGGGATCGAGGTGAATCTTGAAAGACAGTATGCCAACGGAATTGTAATACACCAGATAAAACAACTGTCAAACAAAAACGTAATGATCGTTTTTCCTCCGGAACGGATTGTAAAATATGTCGCGTGCAAAAAAGCATTGACCGGCATATACAGCGCAAGGATTCGGATAAATCCGGTTGCCAGATGCCGTATCTCCTCCGTCGTCTCATAGATTCTTGGGAAAAACGGCGAGGTTCCTGCCAAAGCAAGAGCAATTATGAGACACAGTGTCGTCGAACAGAAAATAATCCGGTAAGCAGTATATCTTGCTTCTTTCATCTTGCCGGCTCCCAGTAACTGACCGACTAAAATCGCGACACTGTTTCCAATTGATAAAAATACGACATTGAACATATTGTTCAGCGTATTTGATATGTTCATTCCTGCCACGACATCCAGACCGCGGACGGAGTAACATTGCATAAGCATTGCCATACCGGACGCCCACAAGCCTTCATTGACCAAGAGCGGCGTTCCCTTAATGGCAATTTCTTTTGCCAGACCTGCCGGTATTTTCATTGAGCGGTACAGTCCTTTGACATAAGGATTTCTGTCCTTCTTCGTATGCACCCAGCCTACGACGATAACCATCTCCACAATTCTTGCTGCCACGGTTCCGATGGCTGCTCCTCTGGCTCCCAGAACCGGCATTCCGAATTTTCCGAAGATCAACACGTAATTGATGCAAAAGTTCACAACGACAGAAAGGATTCCGGCTTTCATCGGAAGCATCGTCTCTCCCGTTTCCTTTAATGTCCCGGCATACGCCTGAACGACTGCAAACGGGATAAAACTGATCATCACAATGTGCAGATAATCCAAACCATGCTGTAACGTGAGTGCAGCATTGGTCGTTCCATTTTCCGTATGAAGATACAATTGGATCAACTGCTCTCCCATACTTCCCATCAAAATCAGACCGATCAGGGTAAGAGCTCCGCACAAAAGCAGTTTAAACCGCATCGTGTAGCGGATTCCCTCTTCGTTTCTCTGCCCAAAAAACTGCGCTGTATAAATCCCCGGACCGGATACGGCTCCGAAAATAAACAAATTATAGACAAAGACCAGCTGGTTTGCGATCGCTACGCCGGTCATCTGCTCGGTTCCCATCTGCCCTACCATCACATTGTCAAGCATACTGGCAAAATTTGTAATTGCCATCTGTATCATCATTGGCACCGCTATCGCAAATAATCTGCGATAAAACCTGCGGTCACCGATTAATTTTTCTCTCATTCTTCTATTCCTCTTTTTTCATAATTATCTTGCCGTCCGAAAGTCCACTCCTTCCGACGTCCATATTTCGTTATTCTGATCCACCAGAATCAATGACAGATCATTTTCTTTTGCATAGGCAATCGCCTTTTCTTTACCCATTACAAATAGCGAGGTAGCAAGTGCATCCCCCTGTTCTCCACGGTCACAGATCACCGTGACACTCAAAAGATCACTTTCTGCCGGTGCCCCGGTTCGCGGATCCATGATATGATGGTACCTCTTTCCATTCTCTTCAAAATACCGCTGGTAGGATCCCGACGTGATCACTGCCTTTTCGTCCACTTCCAGCGTTCCCAGCACACTCTGTCCATCTGACGGATCGGTAATTCCGATCGTAAACCGGCTTCCATCTTCTTTTTTCCCAAATGTCTGCACATTTCCACCCAGAGACACAACACCGGCGACGGCTCCTTCTTTTTGAAACAATTCTACCAGTTTTTGGGAAAGATATCCTTTGGCAATCCCACCAAGGTCAATCTCCATTCCCTTTTTCAATGTAACCGTATTGTCGTCTCCGAGCGTGATCCCGGAAGCATCCACATAAGAAAGCAGTTTCTTGCGCTCACTTTCATCCGGAATTTTATAATCCTGCGTCGTAAATCCCCACGCGCGGACGATCGGATAAATGGAGATATCAAATAAACCGTCTGTTTTCTCGGTCATTTCTTTGCTGATACGGATCAGATCATACGTCTCATCCGATACTTTTACCGGTTTTCCCTCTGCCCGGTTGCATTTGCTGATATCACTGTCCTCGATATTGACAGAAAAATGCTGTTCATACTGTGTGATCAGCTTTCTGCCGGCACTTAACACCTTTTCCGTGTCTTTCGCATACACCGTCAGATCCATCACGGTGTCCATCGCAAAGATCTCATCTTTTCCCACCGAAACCTCGTCCTTTGGCTGCGCTTCCGACCTTTTCTGTATGGCATCCGCCACCCCGACCGCTGCGACAGCACACAGTACGACGACCGCAAGGATCCATATTTTCTTATGCTTATTCTGGTTTTTCACAGTTATTTCTTCCTTCCTTTTCTGCCTGCTGCCTTGAAAAGACGCAGCCGCAGTAATTTTGCCGGTAAAGATCGTATTCTCTTGACAATTCTATGCTTCGCTTATAGCCATTCTTTTTCTTAAAATCAGACGGAAGATACGGAATGTTGTACTCCTTCGCCAGCCTCTCTCCGATCTCCATCAGTTTTCCTGCATTTTTATGTGGACTGATCGACAATGTCGTGCAGAAATAATCTGCTCCATAGCGGACTGCCTCTTTTGCCGTCTCACGAAGCCGCAGTTCATAACACAAAAAGCAGCGTTTCCCGCATTCCGGCTCTTTCTCGTAGCCTTTTGCCATTTCATAAAAGGATTCGCTGTCATAATCGGCTTCTACGATATCGATTTTTCCGGGATACTCTTTCTCTGAGATGAGACGGAGCAATTCCTGCTTTCTCTTCTCATACTCGTCCTTTTCCGTTATATTCGGATTATAAAAAAACAGCACCAGATGAAAATGCGCCGAAAGATACTCCGTCACATAACTGCTGCATGGGGCACAGCAGCAATGCAGAAATAGAGTTTTCTTTGGCTCATTGTCAATTTTTTCCAATAACTGATCCAGCTCTTTTTGATAATTTCTCTGATTCACGTTTGTTCTCCTATCTATCCTTCCTGCAGGCCGATGACTGCACAAAGATTTCCTCGCTTTCCCCCAGTATAACGATGTGAAAACAGCAGATCCGGATGGCAGTTCGTGCACAGTCCGCTCACCTGTATATGCTCTTCCAGACAACCGGCACGAAGCAGAATCTGCCGGTTTGCCTCCCACAGATCAAGCATCGCATGCCCGTTTCCCTTGTCCTTGTAAAATCCTGTCATCCACGGAAATGCTTTGTGAAACTCTGCGATCACATCATCGCTTACTTCGTAACAGTTCCGGCAGATGGATGGTCCGATCACAGCAAGGATATCCTCCGGTCTGGAACCAAATTCTTCATGCATCCGTTCTACCATCTTCTGCCCCATCGCGCCGACGGTTCCCCTCCATCCGGAATGGGCATTTCCCACCGCTTTCTTTACCGGATCATAAAAAATAAGCGGCACACAGTCTGCAAAAAATGTCATCAGCATTACCCCCGGCTCATCGGTTACCAGTCCGTCAATCTCCCGGATTCTACGATTTGGATAGCGGTAAACATCACCGGTATCTTCTTTCCCGACACGCAGAATATCGGTTTTATGCACCTGCTGGGTTAATACCAGATCTTCTGTCCGGTATCCGACCGCGGCAGCCAAACGTTCATGATTTTCTTTTACATCGGCTTCGTTATCTCCGCGCGTAAAACTGATATTCATAGAACTCCATTCTCTCCGGCTCACACCGCCAAGGCGCGTTGAAAAGCCGTGGATCACGGGTTGATTTTTAAATATTTCAAATTGAAGAAAGGGCACTCCCTTTTTTTCCACTACATTAAGTCCCTTTATGGATTCTAACATCTATTTATTTTCTCCTGTTTTCAAATTCCTGTTGCATAACTTAAATCAAATCTAGTATACTACAATTATATAAAAAAAGACAGAGTAAATTTGAAAGGAGTTTTATCATGCCTTCATTTTATGCACATAATCGTTTTGGAAAAGAGGTCTGCAAAGAACTTCCAAAAGAAATACATCAGATCATACAGGAATATCCTTCCGCCTACAAAGCAGGACTGCAGGGGCCTGACTTTTTGTTCTTCTACCGTCCGTTTCTTCCCTGCCACGTCAATACATTGGGACATGCCCAGCATAAACAGTCCTTTCTTCCTTTCCTGGAAACCGTTCGTCCCTCCATCCGGAAAAAAGGACGTCATTGTCCGGAGTATGCCTATCTCCTTGGATTCATCTGTCATTTTATGCTTGACAGCGAAGCACATACGTACGTCAATGAAAAGGCAAAAGAAAAGGGATTTAACCACCTTGTCATGGAAATGGAATTTGACCGCTATCTGATGAAAAAAGATGGCATCCAGCCATTTTTATACCCTCTCTGGCGCCACATCCGCTGGGATAAGCAGACGCTTCAGGCTGTCTATGGAGTTTACCGCCATTTTGACCTGACACCACGCGACGTCAAAAAATCGTTACAGTCTATGGCGTTTTACAAATGGCTCGTAACGACCGGCAAGACCTTGCGCCGTCTCATCCTGCGTTCCCTTATGCTCCTCTCCCTGCACTACCGCAAACTCGAAGGACATATGATGGATCTCATTCCAAAAGCCTCTGCCAAGGAGACAAATCCTGTTCTTTCCAAAATTTACCAAAGCACACTTGTTCCCTGCAGAGACATTATCATTGATTTTGACAAAACATTTCTGAACGGAAAACCATTGAATCCCCGTTTTCAAACAACCTTTCAAAAACGGGAGTGACTGGCTTTATCCGCGATTGTCTTAATCCTCACTACCATCTCTTCAATGAATTCTTTATATGATTTTTCAGCACATATTGTCTGCGTATGCGTTCCTCCGGCTGTATGTCAACGAAATACAAAAATACAACAAAGACCCATTCCAGCGGTTTCATCAAAAAATATACCACATCTGCCCGCAGTGGCGTTGTAATATGTCTGGAAACCGGATATCCATACCTGTCATAAAAGTTTCTTATCGCCTTGTGAATTTTGGGAGATTTTTCCTGTATCCATTCTTCAAACGCATTGGCTATACACAATTGGCGGTTTACCACGATCGTCTGTCCTCTTCTCGTTCCATACCGGAGCGGCTTCACGATCTTTTTATGACCGCCTGCTGCCACCGTACACAGATAATGCCCACTCGACTCCATCGGAGGAGGCGGTATCTGCTGTGAAAATGTCCAGTCGGCTGTATCCGTAAAGGCTTTAATCGGCGCATCTGCCCCTTGCCCAGCTAGAATAAACAAGATTTCAAATACAGCAATGATAAAAAAGAAGCAGGCAAATACAAGCACAGGATAGCGCTCAAAACATCTTATCCTGCAATACAGCCATGCCATTTTTGTACTCTCCGCATTTTTTCGTCTCGACTGATAAAGTTTTATCTGCTCCCTCATATGATTTTTCACTGCCGAAACAGAAAGCACAAAAAGGTTGAATTGATACAGATATAAAAACATATTGACAAATCCATCACTGTGACTCTTCATCTGGTTTCCGATCTGAATCGCAAAAGCAATAGAAATAACATTAAATATCACTACAAAAGCAATTAAAAACGCGGCAAAAAGCGGTGGCTGCCGGTCTGCCTGCACACTATACAAAATGAGCAGTGCAATAAGTCCCAATATAACCGGAACTACTACCGTCCAGCCATATTGCGACGAGATACTATAATGTGTTTCATAGACATAAACGGCTTCCTTCCAGTCCCCCGACGGCTGAAAACCGGCTTCGTATAAAAAATAATACAAAAAGCCTCCGATCCAGATCGTCAGCCACGCAATAATTCTCTTATATTTTGGCTTTTTTGCAAAGAAATTGTAAATGTTCCAGATAGTAAGCACTCCCGGAATTACTCCTATAACAATCCAAAAAAGGATTAGATACATCGTGTCTTGTATACTATAGTACAATAAAATTCCCTCTTTCTCTATCCGATTCAAAATGTCCCTTTACTTACTAAGTATATCACGACGACAACTGTTGTTTCCGGCTGATAATCGCCTCATAAAATTCCGGATATTTCTTTTTCAGATTGATCGGACGTCCGTCCGGGTCCACAAAGCAGTGTTCGGAATGCGCCACGCACACGCAGGTGCCATCTGCTTTTTCCATCTCATACAAAAGTTTTAACCGCACTCCTTTACACTCTTCCACCGAGACAACAATCCGTATTTCATCGGCAAATGTAGTCGTATTTTTATACTTACAGCTGACTTCTGTCACCGGTGAGATCACTCCGATTTCTTCCAGTTTGTCATAATCCCAGCCAATCTGCTTCAGGAAATCCACCCGTGCTTCTTCCATCCAGCGGATGTAATTAGAATGATGGGTAATTCCCATTTTGTCTGTTTCATAATATTGAACCGTGTGGTTGTAACCCTTATGTAAATCCATTTTATGCCTCCAAATAATTTATTACATCCAAGAGTGTAGCAAGCACCACTTCTGAACGTTCCCGCATTTCCTCATTGGCCGGAAGAAGATCCGGAACCATGATGGTACGAAGCCCGCCACTTTGCGACGCGCGGATGCCATTGTAAGAATCCTCGATACCAAAAGCACGCTCCGGCTTTACTCCCAGTTCATCACAGGCTTTCAGAAAAATATCCGGCGCCGGTTTGCTTTGCTCTACCATATCACCACAGATCACAACATCAAAATAGGGAAGGATCTTTGCATCTCTTAACTGGCTCATCACCGTCTCTTTTCTTGTAGAGGATGCCAATGCAATTTTCTTTCCTTTGTCTTTTAAATACGTAAGCAGCTCTACGACTCCCGGTTTCATCGGAAGTCTTCCACCGTCGTATTTTTCGTGATACATTGCCGATGCCTTTTTGGCATACGTATCATAAGGGAACTCTTCCCCATATATCTCCTGCATGATTTCCTTCGTCCGCACTTTCGTTGTTCCGGTGCACATAAGAAGGGACTCTTCCATATTTACAATGTTATATTTTTCCGCAAGTTCCAGCCAGCAGTCGATCGTCGCCCGCTCCGAATCAAAGATCACACCATCCATGTCAAACACTACCGCATCATACGAAAAATCAAACATTGTCACACTGCAGTTCTTTACACCATAGGCCGCATATTCTTCATTTGTCATATCTCCAAAATACGAACGAATCACACGCGATATGCCATTGTGCGCCACCAGAATATAATTTTTATCTGTTGCCTTTAATTCATCGAGCAGATTGTAAATGCGCTGCGCCAGTTGAAACATCGATTCGCCTTTTCCGTAGCGCGTTAAGAATTCTTTTTTCGCCTCATGAAACTCTTTGGAATTTCGCGGAGAAGCCCCTTCCCACACACCAAAGTTCTGCTCTACTAACCTCGGTTCAACCTGTAATGGGATTCCGGTCATTTCTGCGATATGCTGTGCCGTCTGTTTTGCGCGCAAAAGAGGCGAACACAGGATAAGATCCGCAGAAATCCCACTCTCCACAATACTTTTTCCGGTTTCCTCCGCCTGCTTATGTCCTTTTTCCGTCAACGGCACATCGGTCTGACCGCAGATCTGGTCGGTAACATTCCACTCACTCTCTCCATGACGAACAAAATATATTTTTCCCATAACGTTTCCTTTCTTTTTATAACACCGCAAGGATCATTGTGCCTGCCACGATACACAGCAATCCGAGAACTGCCTTTTTTGTAAGTTTCTCGTGAAATACGATCCACGAGAAGGCAATCGTTACCAATATGCTCAATTTATCAATCGGCACAACCACACTCGCCGGTCCTTCCTGCAATGCCCGGTAATAGCACATCCACGAAGCACCGGTAGCAAGCCCCGACAGCAGTATAAACAGCAGTTCTTTTCTTTCTATCTGTTTAACTAATTTTCGTTTTCCGGTCGCAAATACCATCATCCATGCCATCAAAAGTACAACGGTTGTACGGATCGCCGTTCCCAGATTGGAATCTATATTTTCAATTCCTATTTTTCCGAGAATTGCCGTAAGACTTGCAAATACCGCCGAAAGAACCGCATAAATAAACCAGTCCTTTTTCTCTGTTTTCGCTTCCGTTGTTTCCTTTTTCGTGATCATAAGCATGGTTCCCAGACCGATCAAAACAATGGATATCACTTTTCCAACCGTCATTCCCTCATGCAGAAAGATGAGTGCCAGTAAAATAGTCAGCACCGTACTCGATTTATCGATTGGCACCACTTTATTGACATTTCCCTTTTGCAATGCGTGAAAATAACACAGCCAGGAAGCCCCGGTGGCAAGTCCCGATAACACCAGAAACAGAAATGTCTTACCGCTGATCTGCGTAATCTGTCCTCCGGTTCCGGTAATCAATACCATCAGCCAGGAAAAGACAAGTACCATGATCGTTCGAATCGCTGTCCCGACATCGGAATCCGTTTTCTTAATTCCGCACTTTGCTAAAATTGCCGTTATTCCGGCCAAAAACGACGAACCTATGGCATATAACATCCACATTTTTAGCACCTCGCTTTTTTATTATGTGCTCATTATATCATCCAAACAGGAATGATATAATTCTCTCTATCAATCGCCGACAATTCCGGTTTCATGCAAACGACAGCTCCTTTTGACCGTTTTGCCGATGATTTATCAAGTAATTTAAACACTTTGATAAGTTCTGATCCCGGATTGGCTGATTTCTTAATCTCAATGGGATTGAGCACGCCATCATGTTCCAAAATAATATCAATTTCTCTTGCATCCTTATCTCGGTAATAATACATATACGGGTCTTTTCCACAATTAAGATAGGTTTTTCTAATTTCTGCAACCACATAATTTTCAAGGATTGCCCCATTCATTGCTCCACTTTGTAACGTCTCCGCGCTGCTCCATTTTGTCAGATAACATACCAGCCCTGTATCATAAAAATACAATTTAGGAGTCTTTACCAGTCGTTTCAACATATTATTTGAGTACGGATGCAAGTAAAAAATAAGTCCCAATGTTTCCAATACACCCAGCCAGTTTTTCGCCTGTTTCTGATTGATATCTGCATCTCTGGCAATTTCCGCAATATTCAGGATCTGCCCGCATCTTGCGGCAACCGCTGTAATAAAATGCAGAAATGTAAGAGAATCTATCGCATCTGACACTTCTCTTACATCCCGTTCAATATATGTTGTCAGATAACTGCTGTAAAAGATCTGGCTGTTACTGTTTTTTTCACTGACGATAGCCGGCATAGAACCTCGGAAAATCCAGTCAAATATCACACCGGTATCCGCCTCTGTTCGTTCTTTCCGTCTTGCAGACAGTTTTTCTATATCCAGAGTAAAGGGCTGCATCTCTCCACCACAAATCTCTGCCTGAGACAACGAGGTAAGTGATAACACGGCAACTCTGCCTGCCAAGGATTCCTGAATCCCGCTCATCCGTTTAAACACCTGCGAACCGGTAAGCCAAAAATCCCCCGCATTATGATATTTATCAACATGTATTTTTATATAAACAAATAATTCCGGAGCATACTGAACCTCGTCGATCAATATCGGCGGTTTATGCAGCTGTAAAAACATTTCCGGATCCGTCTTTGCCAGATTTCTCTCATTCAGGTCATCTAACGATACGTAATTTCTGTCTGTTCCTTCCATCAACTTTTGCAGCATCGTAGTTTTTCCTACCTGCCTTGGGCCTGTCACCAGCACAACCGGATATTCCTTGGTAACTTCTAAAACAACTTTTTCCAGATTTCTTGCTATATATCTCACGCTGATCACCTCGGCTATTTTTTACTTCAATTACATTTTAGCCGACTTTTCTCAAAAAATCAACCCCTGTCTGCCTTTCTGTTATTACTTTTTCAAAAACTTTTTATAGGTAAGATCAATGGCAAATGCCCCAAGAGGAGCCGTAAGCACGATAGCAAGAACCGAGACCGCCAGAACGGATTCTCCACACGCAAATCCCAGCGCGAGCGGGATTCCACCGATTGCCGCCTGAACTGTCGCTTTCGGTGTGTACGCCAGCATGGTAAACATCCTTTCTTTTCCCTTAATCTCGGTTCCAAGCAGACACACCAATACTCCGAACATCCGAAATACCAAAGCACCGGCGATAACGATAAGTGCTTTTATTCCTACTTTTCCGATATAGCCAATATTAACCGTCGCACCTACTAATACAAATAAGAACACCTCGGAAGCCACCCATAATTTCCCATATTTTGCAGAAAGTCTTTTTGCAACAACTTCTCTTTTTCTCTGCAAACCGATTCCGATAAACATAACCGCGATCAGCGCAGAAAATGTAATCGGTGTTGCAAGATAATCTTCCAGCACCACAAGCAGAAAGGATATACTGAGAATAATAAGCACTTTCGAAGTATCCCGCATATGGATCTTCTGAAAAAAATAAGCCAGCAGCACACCGATTCCAAGCCCAATTGCAATTCCTAAAAGGATCGACACCGGGATATTGATAAAGCGGATGGCAGAAGCCCCCGTCCCCTGCATCATTCCGGTAAATGTCGAAAATAATACGATGACATAGACATCATCGACCGAAGCCCCTGCCAAGATCAGCTGCGGGATCCCCTCTTTCACACCATAGCCTTCATCCATAAGTTTTACCATTCTCGGCACGACGACCGCCGGGGAAACCGCTGCAAGAACAGCCCCCATAACTGCTGCCTCCAATATCGATAAGCCCATCAGTTTCGGAACCAGAAGTAACATTCCGAACAATTCAAAACTCGCCGGCACAAAACACATAAGAACCGCCGGTCTTCCTATCTTTTTCAGACCTGACAGATCAAGCCCAAGTCCTGCTCTTGTCAATATGATGATCAGTGCTATCTTTCGCAGTTCCGCGGATATTCCAAGAATACTTGGATCCAGCAGATCCAATACATACGGTCCCAGAACAATTCCCGTCGCCAGCATCCCTAACAATCCGGGAAGTTTCATTTTCCGGCAGAGCCATCCCATCGACATTCCCACCAACAGAATCAACGCAATACTTAACAACATATCTATTCCTCCTTTAACCGCAGAAAAAGCTGACACCTTCTGCGTATGATAATATCGCAGAAGTCATCAGCTTTTATAAGCGGTTTAAGCATCTAGCTGCTTAGGGAGAACTCCATTCCCTTGTTTTGTAAAATACTATAGCATATCCAATCCGGCCTGTCAAGGACAAGTCAGTTTGCGTTCGTAATATCCAAATCCTTGACGACGGCATCATTTGTGACACTCGCTTCCTCATCCTCGTCCATTATCACATTGGAGTTATATACCTTCATAGTATACTCGCCCGGTTCGAGATAAAACACATAATTTCCCTCGTCATCGACAGTACACGATGCCAGATAATAGCCATCTTCTTTTCGACGCAAATCAATCCATGTGTTGCGGTCTGCACTTTCTCCATTAATTTTACAGTTTCCTGTCAGCTTATACACGTTCATATTCATGACAATCTCGTCGCTGTCCTCTTTTACCGTAATCGTCTTACCCTGCACACTTGGCATACCTTCGTAAGTTTCAAATTGGTATGTCCCCAGAGGCAGCGCCACAGCTATTGAAAAATCTACGGAGTCTTCGTCCCCATACAGATTATACTGTTGACTGCTTTCCTGATTTATCAACGTGACTTGCTGTGTAAGAGGAATCAGCTGCTTCTGCGCATCGTACATTTTTATCTTTTTGTATTTCACTGGCATCGTTAAATCCTGTACAACATCGGAATCCGTAACCGTAACCTCTGCGATCTTATTTTCGCCGTAGTAAAACTGATAGGTACCCGGTAAAGCAGAAAAACTGTAGCCGGATGTCCCCTCACTCCATCTTGTCAGTGAAAATTTTTTATACACCGTATCCTCTTTCTTGACCACAATATCGTAGTTATATACACTTTTCGGGATCCGGACCCCTTTCATATCAAGCAGTTCGCCTTTGCATGTATAGCTAACATAATCTTTTTCCATGTCACCAAGCGTTACTTCAATGGTATCGATAACCGTTCCGTCTTTTTGCACTTTATAAGTACCCGGTTTGAGATAAACCTTGTAGCTTCCATTTGCTGCGAATGGCTCCTCATACACTTCGGGATCCTCTGTATTTACAAATTTATAATATCCGGAACCTTTTCCGAAAACCATTCCGAGTTCCATCGTAATATCGTGAGTTTCACTCTTCGTTACTGTTATCGTTTCGATCAGCGTGTTATAGGATGTCACGTTATAGGTTCCCTTTTCCAAATAAGCCCAATACCTAGTCTCTGTGCCACTATAATCGCTACCACTGGTAATTGTTTTTTGCTCCTCTGATTGAAAGTGAATTCCCGGAACATCTGTCGACTGAGCAGCGCCCTCCCGGGTCACTTTTCCCGCAATCTTATAAAGCGGAAGTGACTCATTCCACTGTAAATCCTTGTCTTCTACCGTAAACGGTTTTCCCAGTTCAAATTGATAAGTTCCTTTAATCAACTCCTTGGAGAAATATCCCTCTGAATCGGTCTTAACTGTTTCCTGTGATCCACCTTCCTGCTCCAGCATTATGCTTACATCTGAAATCGGAACCCCATCTGCCGTTGTCAGTTTTCCGGATACCTGATACGTTCTTTGTCTTTGCACCAGTTTATATTTCTGCGTAAGTTCCTTCCCGTCCACCGTCACGACAATATCAAACGTATAATATCCCGGATCCTCTTTATTTTCATAAAAAGATTCTTCATGCCATACCACATTTCGTATCTCATTGTCCTTATAGTAGGCATTATTATAAACCGTACGATAAATCTTCAGCTCTTCCGAAAGGTTTCCAAAAATATCTTTTAACGATTTTCCTTTTTCCAATTTCGGCTCATAGACGAAACACCATTCATTGGATACCATATCACCGGTTACTTCACCTTTTGTTGAGGTAAACGCATCTACATCAAAATAACGATCTGATTTTTTGTAGCCATAAAAATACCCGGAACCAATTTCCAAATTCCCTTTTTTAAAAGATTGATTTGTAAAGAATGCATACCCTTGATTCCACCTCCGTATCTCCACGTCTATCTTAACCTTTTCTTCCTCATAAACACCAACGATCGAAACTTTCTTCGCCTCTGCAATCTTCGATATGTCAATTTCTTTATCTTTAAAATAATAAGTTTCACCACCATAAGCTACATTTCGTTCCAACTCATAGGTCTTGTCATCCGCCTGCAGCGATAATAACGTCAGACCATTGCTCAAATCGCCGGGGTTGTTCGGATACTTCGGCACGCCAAGCCTCATCTTAACCGTTTCCGTATATTCTTTGCCGTCCTGCTCCACCGTCAGCGCAAACGAATAATAAGGATCTTCTCCTTCTTTCTCATTCCAGACAATATCTGAAATTCCTTTCACTTCCGCTTTTTTTCCATAACAATACACCGTGAAAGAACATTTTGACACATCCGGTACAACCTCCTTTAATGACGCTGCCCCTTCCTGCGTTACATAAATATTAGTATACGCCAAAGAATAGGAAGTAACCTCTTTATCAAACGTAACGGAACTGATTACAAATGGCTCCGACTCCGCATAAAGTCCCTGATAATGGTTTTCCGGTTTTATCGTCGGTTTCGGAGACGAAGTAGCCGGCTGCTGCGAAGCGGTCGGTGTCGGTTCTACCGATGGCTCCGGTGTCTGAGACGGATTACTCGTTGGTTCCGGTGTCGGTTTTACCGATGGCAGCGGGATCTCAGAAGGATTCGCAGTTTGGGTTATCACAGGCGGAACCGGCTGCTGTGATACCGTCGGTGCCTGACTAGGTACCTGTGTTGGTTCCGTCGTTGTCTTTCCGTTATTCGGATTGTCGTTATCAGCTGTCGCCGCTTTTTTTACGGTAACTTTGCAAACATATTTTTTCTTTCCAATTTTTGCTTGAACTTTAGCTTTACCAGCCTTTTTTCCCTTAATAATAGCACCGGTCTTTTTCTTTTTACTTAATGTAACATTCTTCTTACCGGATGTAATACTCCACTTTACTTTCTTCTTGTTATTTTTCAATTGAATCTTAACAGACTCTCCCACTGCCACCGTTACCGCTTTCTTGCTTAGTTTTACCTTCTTTTTTGCTGCAAAAACACTCTGTGGGATCACAGAAACTGCCATGACAAAAACAAGCAAAAGGGCAAACCCTTTTTTTATCTTCTTCATACTATATACCTCCATTTTTTCATTCTAAATTTTTAATAATTTTAGATATATTTTATACGAGGTTTGCTTTTATGTCAAGAAATTCATTTTCTCTATTATCTACAACTATCATAGAAATTTCTCTTTTTCTTTAACCCCACCGTCTACTCTTCCCGCCACTCTTTTAGTGCCGCCGAAAGTCTTCTGTCAATATCTTTTCTGGTCGCTTCACATTCATTCGGATATTCTTTTGCCGCTCTAAAAATAAAACGCAGTACAAATTTAAGTCCTACAGGAAGTGCCTTACGAAGCAGGGATTCCGGCAAAACAAAATGCGTTCCATGTTCATACACAAGAGGTACATAGTCGCACGTATGAGGACGCTCTTTCAGTCGCTGATCCATTCGACGGATATATTTTCCTGCTTCCCAGAATGAATCATCATCCGCACCGATCAAAAACAGCTTCCCTTTTATGTTCTCAACCTTGATCATTTCCTCTTCCGTGTGCTCTCTCGCTTTTTCCGAATCACTAAACAAGCAGGTGCTGCGTTCGATATCCCCCGAACCTTTTGTCTCTTCCTCAACTTTCTGCCAGTAAACCGGATGTTCGTACACAAATGGCATATAAGGAAGCGGTTCTCCTTTCCAGGAAAGAGTAGACGCACCGGGAATCGGCCATTCCTTACATCCATTTTTATTTCCCTGTTCAAATCCCTGCCATACAAAATCACTGGCAGTAAGTCCAAATGTCAGTGTAATATCCGGGAAAAAAGACGCCGCAACGATAGCATCTGTCCCAGCCGTACTCATTCCCATAATTCCAATTTTACGGTTTCCATTATCCTTTAGCCATTTAATAGCCGTCTCAATTCTTTCCAATGGATAATTTACATGACTGTAATTTTTCTTTCCTGGAGACATACAAAGAACATTGACTCCATTTTTATGTAACCATTTTGCACCGCACTTCGCCATAAAATCATTGGGATCATCTCCAAATAGTCCAATAACAACACAATCTGCCCTCTTTGGGTTTTCATAATATGTTCCATAAAAACCATCTTTTTCGGTTTCAAAAAATAACTTCTTCATAACTTTTCCTCCAGTACTCATTCAAAAATCAATCCACAGTTCCCTCATCACACTCAATGTTAGTACAAACTAACTCTGTTGTCAACTTAAAAATTGGTTTAAGTTTTTGCTTCAAAATTTATCTGTTTTTTGCTTGAACATTTGTTCGTTATTTGTTATAATATTATTGTGTAATTGAAAAGAAAGCAGGATGTGATTTTCCGATTATTAGATGCCCTCTAGTTTACAAAGGAGGGTGATGCCCTATGAACACGCTTGAAGTTTTAACTTTAATGTTAGTAGTTTTCGCGGCTCTGTCTTACATAGACGATCATAATAAAAAGAAATAGCATCCCACTCGTCCAAAGTAGATGCTATTCTTTATATTTGTTTACATTTTACTGAGGGCAAATCGGAGTTACATCCGATTACCTTTCTGATTAGATTATACATCAGGGCATTTGATTTTTCAAGTGCCCTTTTTAAATTATCCTATAATTTTTTTCTATCCCTACAAGAACTTCTTCATATCTACTCCATTGCCTTTCTGATAAATCCAAACTGCTTATTCAACATATCAATATCTATTACACCATTACGATCAAGTGCCGTCGCCTCTAAAGTAAACGTCCCCTTGTATCCAATCTTATGAATAAACCCAAAAAATCTGTCAAAATCAATATGTCCCTGCCCAATCGGAAGGGTTCGCAGTTTTTCCCATTCTTTGTATCCGCCGGCATAATCATTTACATGGTAATGACAAATGTGCTTATCCATCCATAACCATTGATATGCCTCGTCATATAATAAATCCATTTGGCTGTGAAATGCCGCCATTTTGGTATCAAATACAAAATGAACTTCCGGAATCCGCTCTTTCAATTCACACCAATGCTTCATCGGATCTTCCTGATTACACACAACATTTTCAATCAGTAATTTTATACCATACTTATCCGCAATATCTTTCAGCTTGCCGTACGCCGCTAAATTGTTCTCAAAATGTGCATCCGATGTAATTCCATCCCACAAATGAACGACGATACTTTCTGCGCCTATTTCCCCGGCGATGTAACAATTTATGTCAAATCTTCTGTAAGCCTCATCAAACTCACCTTTGCTGATTGCCTCACCTATATGTTTTTCACAGTGCATAACCGGAATATACAATTGCATTTCTTTTAACGCCGTTATTAACGCTTCTACCTCTTCGTACCAAGCGGTATACATCATAAACTCAAACCCATCACAGGTTAATTTTGTTGACAGCTCCTTTAATAATTTATAATCTCTATTATTGGATTTACCAAGCAATGCTCCGGTAGAACATAATATTTTAAACATAATTTTCTCCTTCCAAATCTTCTCACATACCTTCCAACATCCTCCTTATTATTTGGTAAACTCATTATAACGATTTTCGAGTTTTTAACAAGAAACCGCCATTTACAATGCCTGCTACAATACGTA
>ERZ780144.641-NODE-641-length-46939-cov-5.855025_pt1 | contig 46939 bp, 34 predicted proteins | sample MGYA00511380_ERZ780144 | MGnify/ENA primary metagenome ERZ780144 (study PRJEB29588, sample SAMEA1965858) | human gut metagenome | biome: human gut; feature: human-associated habitat; material: faeces | place: Denmark | collected 2008/2010 ... | reverse complement strand
GACAGCGTATTATTTACTAAATTTCCATCAGTTCCAACTGCATCAGTCCATTCTTGGATTTTGAGATATACAGATAAAAGTTTGCTTTTGCATAATCCTCTCTTTCCTGAACGTACTCCCTATAACTTGTGCTAACTACAGTTTCCGCCCCGATTTTCTCTGCTTTTTTCTCCGCCAAATGGATAACGTTTTCCATAACCATGCTAAGCTGTCCTGCAGGTATCCCGGCATAATATGAATGTTTCAAAAACAAGACCAGTTATTCAGTTTCTCCCACATCCGGCGTTTCTTTTTCCTGCTCTTTTAACATATCAACAAACTCTACCTCTTGCCCGCTCTCACTTTCTGGATTCTGATCGCTTTTTTTCGTCAACCGCAGGATTGCCCGGAACACGGTTTTACCCTACACAAAGGCAAAGATTACTTTTTTGTTGGAATCAAAGATTCAAATTTACTTTCACTCAACATATCCTATTACACGCTCTCTTAAATAAATTTTTCCATCTTCTATATCAATTACCTTGTACTTACGCAGTGTTCTCAGCGCCTTTTTACATTTCACTCCATCCGGGCAGCTTTCCATTTTTTCTTCACACCAAATTTTAAACTCATCCTGAAAATCTTCCTCATCAATTCCTCTTTCATAGCAATTTTTCTGATGAAGGAAATACAATATATAAGCTTCGTTTTTTCCAATCTCCTGTTTCGTAGATTTCTGGATAAAAAATGCCCCAACAATCAATAATTGCAAATAATTGAAGAAGCTTTCCGGCAGACTAACCGATGCTGCCAACTCCAGAGCTGCAACGATTGCTTTTTTGAGATCCAGTCGTACATTTCCCAGTTTATAGGAGGCTGCTTCCTCTCCCAGAAAAACCATTCCTTTCCTCTCGTCATCCGGGATTACTGTGATGTACCTATCTGCAAGGTCACTCCCTGCCTTTTCACCAAGCCCAAGAACTTCTGCTTCCTGCATCAGCCCGCTTTTTAACCAGTTATCATACTCTATCGCATCCTGCCTTGTCATACTTTTACACACCGCATTCTATTTCTTCTCTCCGTATGGAGGATCTTATCCAATTTTCCACGTTCCATTTTCAATAAAACCTGGTCTTTATATTCATCATAAACATCAAGGAACCCGCTATATAAGTGATTTCCATCCACTGTATCAAAGTCATATTCATCTTTATTCACAACTGCAAACAACCGGTTTTTTCTATCAACCGGCCAGGGATGCTGTGGATCGGAAAGCCTTGATTTGTACAGTACCCGGTCTGTATAATAGTACAGGTCAAAGAAATCCATATACATCATGGGCGCTAGATAAGTGTACTTTTCTAAAATCTGTTCTTCACCCTCTTTCTCCATAATGATTTTCAGGACAATATGATATGCCATCATGTCGGCGTTGTATTCTTCCTTTTCCGGATGCTGTTTGGAATATTGTCTACCCGTATATGCCAGATATGCATGGGCAACTTCATGCGCCAGACTGAAAACCACAATCGTCCAGTAACAATCCTCTGCGAGTTGTAAAATTTGTATATCTCCGGATACCAGTCCCAGAAGCACATCATTCGAATCGGTTCCCTGCATCTTTCCGAAAATACATACATCATTCATCAGAAATAAAACATATTTGAAGCACTCACTGTAAATCTCCAGGTTTCCAAAATCTTTCGACCACTTAAACATAGATAGGAGAAATGCAATCACCGTAGATTCAAACAGTTCATCAATATGGATAAATGCCGGATTTTCCCTGTCATTATATATGTAACTATTAATAGTATGCTGATAATTATTGCTCAGTATGATAGAATCACCCGCATATCCATATTCCTTTTTGAAATATTCCTTTACCACCCCGAACATCTTCTGCAGGTTGTACTTTTCCATGTTTTTGCGTAGCTGTTCTTCCGTAAAAAGGCCAGAAAAGTTCTGCAGCATTCTTTGCATGCCCATCTCATCATCCTTCACAGAACTGCCGCCAAACCGAAACAGATCGTACATCTGAGGGACCATGAACTTTTCTATAAAACCTCTTTCCTTTTGTACCAATACATCTTTTTCCATATTAATGAATCACCCGCCATTTTCCTGCCACTTCTTTTACAATCGGAAACACGATCGGAGCCTCACTAATCTTTTCAATGATTACAAAGAATATTAAAAGAAAAGCAATCCACAAAAACAAATATTTTTTCTCTGCTTTGCTTACAGTTTGCTTCATGTCATTGAGCAGACTGTCATCCTGAAAGCACTCCCGGACATCATCCTCGGTCAATATCCCTTCATAAGATTTTTTTAATTTCTCATAACTATCGTAAACTTTCTCCATCTGAAATTTTGACTGCTTGTAGCAAATAAGAAGATATCCTACTGATCCCACCAGCACCAATTCCAAAATAATTGTAATATCCCTTGTAAAAATATTATCCAGCGGTTGATCTGATACGATGTTCGCAAGAATCACGGAAAACAAAAATCCAAACACTGCTATGATATTGGTCTTGAATTTATCAAGCAGATCCGTTGCATATTCCCCGGTTCTGGACATAATATCACTGATAAACTCCGCTACTTTATTTCTCATTTCAAGATACTGCGTCACATTATCTTTTAAGTACAGATTATAATTAGATTGAATAGAAGCAAGGATTTTTGTATCCACCTTTAACAGCGGCTCGTATTTACAATGCAGACAGATGATATTCCGGGCAATAATTGCCTTGTCAATGGAACTCCCACCTGAATATATCCAATCATATATTTTGTACAACACCCGGTTCCCTTCTACATCGTCTATCTTAAAAGCATAATCTATGGAACGCTGCCCTACAATTTGAAGTTTTATCTGCCCCTCCTGCAACATTGCATTTGATGCCACCATACTGGCTGCTAAAACTGTTTCCAGTCTAAAAAACAGTTCTTTAAACGGATTTCCCTCGTATCCTACTTCTATTTTAAAATCATCTGGAAGAAGCGCGTACACATCCTGATTATAAAGATAAGATGTGTCCCTGCATTCTGACAATCTCTGCTTTCTGTCAAAGGAACATGACGTTTCATTGTTCCCTGTAGGAAGGAAATACATTGTTTTGGTATAAAAGGCGTTTGCATTGTCAAACATTTCAAATACTATACTATTTTCCGCCTCATCCAACAACATAGCAAATATTTTCAGTACTTCATCCATTGGTAATCTGACAATATCTTCAGCAAATTTGTGAAATCGGTAAATAGAAAAATATCCTGCCGATAAAGTTTTGTTTATCTCAATCTTCGCCGAAATAACTTCATCTTCCAAAATTTCTCCCATAAACTCCCGATACTCTGCTTCTGTAGAATTTCTGTTCATCATAAAAGTATCTTCATTCTCGGATTCCAAAAAGATTCTGATTTCATCTCTCAATGGGATCTTCCGCATAATATCCGCCAATTCCGAATAACTCACTGCCTGCTTCGATTGAAATGTAAACCGGGCAGTATAAATTTTTCGGCGCTCTTCCTCAGTCAGATCAGTTATCTTATCCATAATATGGTCTAACAAAATTTCTCCCCCTAACTCTCTGCTTTCCTTTCAAAAGTCCGAAATGTCACATCATTATCTATACGAATTTTAAGATATCTTTTTCCGTCATTTGCCTGATATGCTTCGATAACATCTCCTAAATCCTCAACTGCACTGGTTACTTTAATCTGAATTCCGCTATACACATCATATGTTTTTTTCATCTTACGTTTGATTACTGAAAGAGAAGGGTGGAACTGCTGGTCAAAGTGCTGCTCTTCCGGTAATTTCTGCAGTTTCTGCAAGAGCTCCTCTTTCTTTTCAACAGTCATATCATTAGGCGTATAGTTCTTTACATTCCTCTCTAACATTTCAGAAAAGTCAAACTGCTCAGTACTGCTAAAATATAAATATATCGCATTCTGAATCACCATATGATCATACGGTGCCACTTTTTTTAGATTTCTGTTTAATGTATTTTCTATTGCTTTAAACGCTCTTTTTGTATTGCATTCATCGCTTTGAAGTTCTTCTAATTCCAAAAAGTCATGCCACCAGTATTTCGCAACTGTATTAGAGTATATTTTTGCACAAAACTGTTCCGCTCTTACATCATAAATTTCAAATAAGCATGTTTTCCATATCTTTTTCGTATCTTTTGAAAATCCTGATTTAATGCTATAATCCGTATCATCGAAAAAATCTGTATGCTCAACTTTTGCTAGCAGGAACAATAAATTTTCATCATGTTCAATTAATGAAAGTATCAGACTCCCCTTCTGTACCTTAATATCCATGCTTGCTACCTGCTCCTGTGCTTCTCTCTCCTTACGCAGCAATCGTTCCGCCATCATATCTATTCTCTGCAGGATTATTTCTTCGTTCGATCTGTTCTCAACGATTTCCAGAATACTACTAATGACTTCCCCTCCAACGGATTGTGTTTTATATTCCCGTATTGAAGTATTACCGTTTATATAACTAATCAACTGCTCTATATACTCACCGAATTTAGGCATAATATCTCTCGGCAGTACTTTGTTATTTTCATAGTCAATCACTCTAATCGCTTGTGTAATAATCCTCATGCGTATAGCTCTCCCATCTTATGTATCGGAAGAAGAGTACATACCATATCATCATGCCTGAAGTATAAATTGCCACAGCACTCTTCCCTATTATTTTTCATTAAGTATACCATATTTTGCTGCTAACCCCAAAGAACTTTTGTTATAAACATAACCTTCAAGTAAAGTCCCGTATACGAGCAGCCGCACTACTCTCGCTAATGCCTTAGCTGACATGGATAATGGGATAATATGTAGTTATCCGCTGGTTGGAGGAGAATATATATGATTAGTTATATCATTGCAATGAATAATACATATGCACTCATGAGTAATTTCTTTGGGTTTTTGTTACCTTCAGTAAAACCGGATGATGAAATAATTATCGCATGTGACGGTTGTGACAGTACTGCCACAATGGATTATCTTAACTCACTGGCTCAAATAGACTTGAGAATTCGTTTAATAAAGCTGAAGGAAAAATTAGGATTCGCAAAAGTAAATAATTTGGCAGTAAATGTAGCCACATCAGAAACATTGGTTTTTATTAATACAGATGTGTTTCCGAATAATGATTGCATCAATAAAATGATTTGCGCACTAAACAGTGATGAAAAAATCGCGGCTGTACAACCATTACTTCTATACCCGCAAAGTGGTTTGGTTCAAAGTACTGGACATGTGTTTTCGGAATTTAAGAGCGGACACCTTTTTTCTATGAGAAAGTCAACGGATAAGATTATTAAACAATCAGCATCTCGACAAGCATTAACAATGGCGTTGTGTGCAGTAAAAAAGAAAGTTTTTTGGCAACTGGGTGGGTTTAATGAGACGTATTTTAATTCTCACGAAGGAATGGAACTAACACTAAAAATGTCTCTTCACGGTTATATTTGTATGTATTGTGCTGAAGCAATTGCATATCATTGTTCTGGTGTTGCACGCCAAAAGACGGCTTTTGATATCAGTAGACAAAGAGCATACTTTTATCAGCAATGGCATAGCCATATTATCAATGATTTGGAAAAATATTTGTCTCAGCAAATAAATTTTAATATGGATTTTGTTGAATATATCGTTTATAATTTAAGCAGTTCAACAGCTTGGAGAAGAATATTGGAGGAATTAAGAATCAATTATGAACAAGTAATAGTTTTGGAGGAACGATTTGACGAAAAGATCAATTTATATGACTGTATTTCGTTTACTTCCTTGCATTATCCGGGTCCATATTTATTTCTATGTGATTCTTTTTCACAAATCGCGTCCAATGATAATTGGATCCGCAATCGTAATAATCCGACAGACTTAGTATTAGATTTGAACGGGAATCTACTTCGCTTGAATACATTGATTCAAAATATTTAAATGCCAAAGAAAATGTTAATCATTACAAAACATCTTGATATTGGTGGAGCAGAAAAAATGCTGTTGCGCTTTTTGCCTGTTTTTATATCTCTTGGCTATAAGATTGATTTGTATTTATTATACAATTATAGAATGCAGATGGATTTTGAGTTTGATCTAGGATATACTAGCAATCAAATTGAGTTATTCAGTATTTTTCCTTATAAAACAAATGATTATAAGCAATTTATGAAAAACGAACCACAGGAAGTATATTATTCCGTAATACATGATACATATGACGTAGAGATTGCATTTCAAGAGAGTTATGCCACCAAAATTATTAGTACCAGTAAAAATAAAAAATCGAAAAAAATTGCATGGGTTCATTCTAATTTTCAAGAATATCATTTTTCTGCAAATGCATATGATAATGATGAAGAAGAATTAAATGCATACAGCCAATTTAATAATATTGTTTTCTGCTCGAAATCTGTTCAAAATGCATTTGATAAAACTTTAAAAAATAATTTCAAAAACAAAGAAGTTATTTATCCTTTGATACATTCAGCATTTTGTAATGAATGTGCTCAACAACATCAGCAACAAATGCAGGATTCGTATTTTCTTGTGCTTTCAAGGTATTCTCCGCAAAAGGGGTTGGACAGGCTTATAAAAGCTGCAAGATTGCTAAAAGATTGTAATATGCTGTTCAAAATAATCATTATAGGAAAAGGAGAATTAGAACACGATTTAAAGGAAATGATTATGATGTATAATTTAATAGATGAAGTACACCTGGTTCCTGCGGTTCCAAATCCTTTTCCATACTTTAAAAATTGCATTTGTTATGTAAGTCCGTCATATACAGAAGCTTTCGGAGTTTCCGTGCAGGAAGCACTTTGTATGCATATACCGGTAATTGCCTGTGATACGCCTGGAACACGTGAGGTTTTAAAAAACGGATTATTTGGAGAAATCGTCGAACCCTCTGAATATGCGTTGGCGAATGCAATGAAAAACTGTATTCTTGATTCTGGCTATACAAATACATTGATCAAAAAAGCAACAAATGGAGCGGATTACTGGGACAAAAAAGAGACTATTTCTAAAAAGAAGCTTGAAGTCCTTTTGTCACCATATCCGCGGATCTAAAATAAATGAGTGGGGAGAGTAACCCCCTTCCATATTTCCCCACTCGATATTTTGGATTTGTTTATAATATCTCAAATTATGTAAAGCTATGTTTGTAAATGAGCCACCAGCCTTGGAAACCATATTAAGATTCCGTTCTAAATATTTTTTTGCCTCAACAAAATCTTGAATAATTGTGTCAAGAGCAGAAAAATACATCCCTGTTTGATAAGCAAGACGTCCGCTAATATATAGCATAGAATCCAGTTCGATACTTAAAGCTTCTTCCTTCATTTTTTGTGCAATTGCTTTAATTCCTTTTGAATTTGCGATACCTGGATTTTTAAAATATTGTACTAATTTGCATAAGTTTTCACGTAAGAATCCACGAAAATATTCATTGATATAATTTTCTCTTTGCAAATCAATTGTTAAGTTATGGATTGTTTCTATTTCATCAAACTTTTCGAAATACACGCACTGCAGGAAAGCAAAATCCATTTTTGCTAAAATATACCGTTTTTCATTTTTACCGTTCTCTAATAATTTAATGCTTCTTTTATAATAGATTTCCGCACATAACGGACATACATAGGAAATACCCCGTGCGTAATCTAAGAGCCATTCTCCTATCATGGAATTATACTTATATGAATACAAAGAAATAGGAATGTTATTATTATATTTAATATATCTCTCGAAGATACCAGTAGCATCCAAAATCCTATCTTGCATGAACAAAATCATCATATAGCGATTCATGCAAGTAGAATACGCAATTCGAATATCCAATGCTAAATAATCAGTTTCATCCTTTAGACAGTTAATTTTCCTTTCCAATTCTGTTAAAGTGATAAGTATTTCACCTTCTAATTGATCAATTTGAAATAGACTATACAAATTATTGTACAATTCGCAACTAGCCATAGAATTTACATTAGAACCAATAGGTGTACTATTTTTTATTTTCCGAAAAATTTCGATAGCGCCACGCTTTCGGTCACAATGAAGTAAAGAAATCCCATAGTAAAATAATATCATATAATCTGATTCCGACCATTCTACTGCTTCTTTTTGATTCAAAAAATAGTATGCAATTTTCCCATAATTATACATGTTTCTATAATCACAAACGTAACTACATGTTCGCATATGTTCCAGCAGATCTGTTGAAATATTTATTACACTTTTTGGGGTGACTTCAATATATTTTGTATAAATTTCGGGAAGAAAAATCAAATTTTCGTAATTAGTTGCATTGTCTACAATTTTATTAAGGCAACAAACTATATAGTCAGTACATATATGCAAATTTTCTTTAAGAAATGCATTTCTATATAATTTACTATACGCTTTCACATTTCCGGCACTGTATTTTATGTATTGTGCTTTTTTTAAATTGTCAAGCTGTTCTTCAAGTACACCTATGTCATATAGAATCTCCCTCGGTACACCATTTTCAAACAGATAGATAAAAGACAGTGTTTCCAAATATCGTTTGTCAAATGTAAAATTTGATTTGTACAAAGTGATATTCCCAGCATTGTCAGAAAGATGAATATATTTCGCAATTACGTCTATATTATCTTCCTGATCCAGATAATACTTCAAGACTTCTACAACATCTATAAATGATGCTGGACAACAAGGCATTTCTTTATAAATCACATCGATAAAAGAAGACGTCCAATTGGTGAAATTATTTGAGAGACTATTTTTTATATCACCAGATGTTAATCCGCTCAAATAAAAATCACAGTCATTTTCCCTCCCTTTAGAACTAATCAAAAAGCGAGTGCTATTAAAACGTATAGAATGTTCAATAATACTCTTGACAGCATCATACTCAGGGGTACACAATCGCTCTGTATTGTCTAACAATGCCAGATGTGCCACTGAGTCTGTTCGGTGCAAAATTACCTTATTAATAAATTGACGGTTAGACATTATATTTCTCTTGACATTTTGTGCGTGAATTTCATCATAACATCCGTCTATTATCTCTAATATTAGATTCAAATCTCCATTTTTCGGATCAAGCCTTTCTTTTAATAACCCCTTATAATAATCTTTTGTGTCTGTAGATGTTTCTTTTTTGAAATAATTTACAACCTCTCCGAAATTAATGTAGATTATCAACCTGCACATCTCAATAGCATTTCGGTAATCTCCTTGAGGATAAAAATTGAAATACATAATTTGCCTTGTTGCATAAAAATGCCTCATAACATCTCTTAATAAAAATGTTTTTCCAAATCCAGAGTCTCCACCTAGAATTAATAAACGCTCATTTGGGTTTTTGTCCGATAATATCCTGATTATTCTTTCTTTATATACTAATTGCTGTGAATACATCAATTTAACTTCATTATCCGAGCAAATGTTTAGAGTAAAGGCATAAGACAATGGCATTTCATCATTCATTTTATATCTCAACTCTACAGCACCATCATAACAGTTTTTGGTATAAACCAGAAATTTAAACTGCTGAATGCCTGGTTTAATCCGTATACACTCATAATTTTCATATCCAGGGGAATTTATAAAGGAAAAAGGATAGGTATCATCCAAAATTGCGATTTCAGCGGATATATTTGCTTCTATTGTTACAACGAAAGCATAAAAATGTTGTGCATATAACTCTTGCTTCAGTGCAAGCAAATTATTATTACTATTAACTAAGTCCAAAATCTCTATTTCCGTAATAAGTGCGGCAGAAAGATATTGATTGGCAGAATCTAACTTTTCTTGAAAATGTGTTTCATATATATCTGGATGAAGATACAACCAGTATTCTAATTGAACTTTTGTTATACAAATAACACGAAAAAAGTGCATTCTTTCAGCTTGTTTAATGCGCTTCAATAAAGTATCCGGCAAATATCCATTAGTCAGAAAAAAGATAATTTCTATCTTTCCATTCAAAAAACCTGACATCATTGTAGGATCTATATCTGATTTTTTCAAGGCAGTACAGTCTTTTTTATATTTTGCTTCTGCCCATATATTTTCCAGTATAAGAGAAATGAAATCCCTATTGTTATCCCATGATGATTTTGTGCTTTTCCAGTCATATTCCTTATAATATTGGTTCAAATAATCTAATACAAGTTTTTCAAATTTTGAGCCAGAAATTTTATTATTTTCATTACTAAGCTCATATAATTTTGTCCAATTTATCCCCATTTTTACGACCTATCCCTTTTGATTGAACATATACCAATAACGGATAACTACATATTATCCTATCAAACAGTATACTAGATATTTCCTAATTTTTCCATATTAATAAATACCGTAGCTTTCTTTCTGACTCCACAACCTCCAACCGGACAAACTCATTCTCGGTATTCACCTCACAAATCTCCGTCATAACACTTTGGATATTGTCTAACTTGAACAAGAAAGCCTTCTTAAAAATTCTTCTTGAAAAAACAATTGAAGACACACCTGATACTCAATTCCCTCAGCTTTTGCCTGGTTACGCAATCTTGCCAATGTTGAAGCTACACGATTTTTCACAGCCATATTCCTAAAATCCCCCTTACCTTTTTATCTACATGAAAGACAGATGCATATTTTCCAAGTCTTCCCTCATTCTTTTTACCATCCGCCAGATAACACTGAATCGCTCCATTAAATACTTCCGCGTTTAACTTATTCCTGTGTTTCAAACAATCACATATCGTACGTTCCCTATCATAAATCTGAATTTCTGACCCTTCAATTTCTACAATTTCTATTCCCACAGAAAATTTGTCAGAGACCACAAAATGAGGCTTTACAATAGGGTAATCAATTTGAAATCTTCTTCTTGAAGTCTGTCTGTCAACCGCAATATGCCAAGCTGAAGGAGTTCGTTCTGTATATCCATAATAATCCAATGCACTCTCCCTGCATAGCACACCGTCAGGAAACAGTGCTTTCAAAATTGAAATATCTGAATAAGAATCGTCATCTATATACTGATAATATCCACGACGTATTTGCTCAATTTCACCCTTTTCCAACAATTCTTGTATCTTCTGATAATAATATCCCAATTGACGCAGATCCTTTGTCTGAAGAATCCCGCCTTTTTTTAAAAATGCATTTCTAAGGTCTTGATTCACAAATAATTCGCCTCCATTCCTAAACCGTACAACTTTTTTAAAAAACGTGTGCAGTTTGCCAATTCAGTATAAAAGAAAATCCTCCCAAAATCAAGTAAGATCAGTGAAAATATCTTATTCGTAAGCACATCGTTCCCTTGAAATCATCTATTATGACGTAACAGGCTAATGCTCATCATCTTCGCTGCAGAGTGTACGATATGCCTCTGCTTCCTCTGGCATATCATTCCTTTCATATATTTCGGCAACATATTCGGCTGTCAGCAGAACATCTCCATATGCTCCCAGTTCATTGTCTATTTCCATAGAAGCCCGATAATTTTCCAGTGCTTCATTATCCCTATGTAGCTTATCATACACAAGGCCCAAATTAAAATAGCCGATACTGATCTGCCCGTGTATTTCTGGAAGAGTCTCTTTTTTAATTGTCACCGCCTCACTAAATATATCCGCCGCATCATTAAGCGCTCCCATTTCATAATAAATCAGGGCAAGGTTATTCAAACTGATTGCGTAATCCAAACTTTTCTTCCCATAAATGTTTTTACGTATATTTAAGCCTTTTGTGCATATATCAATAGCGTCATTGTATCTTTCCATTTCCCGGTATGCAGTTGACAGGTTATCATATATTGTTGCCAGAAATACCGAATCCTCTGTAGAATTTCCACGGTATTTTCGGATAACTGTTTCAAACAGCGAAATAGCTTCGCTATACCTTTCTTCACTGGCATAAACCTGCGCAATATTATTTTTTGTTGCAAGAACCATCGGATGATCTGGTGTATAAATCTCTTCTCTTATACGCAGCGCACGTCCATACAACTCTTCTGCTTTCTGATAGTCTCCTTTACTCCGGTATACAAGTCCCAGATTATTATAAATATCCGATTTAAACGAAAACGGGCCTGACCAGATTTTATCTGCAATTTCTAAAGCTTCATTTAAATAATCCAGTGCCTTGTCATATTCCGTAAGTTCATAATAGATTAGTCCGATGCTTCCATAGGATTGAACAATATCCGGATGCTCTTTCTTTAATGTTTTTTGTTTTATCTCTAATGCTTTTTGAAGTAAAGAAAGCGCTTCTGAATATTTTCCCATATTATCATAAAGCAACGCATACTCATCATAAAAGGCAGCCATTTCCGGATGAGGCTTGTCACCATAGATCTGTTTCATCCCTTGTTCTGTTTTCTGATAATAGATCTTTGCCTTCTCGTAATCTCCCGGATATCCGCGTTCCCTAAAAAAAGAAGCCATATCGGAATAAAGTGTACTTAACTGCAGGATATCGGTTTTCGGATTCCGTTCAAATTTATCTGCCGCCCAGGAATATAGTGCTTCAGCGCGATCCGGCCGGTTCAGTTTTACATATATTCCTGCCAATAATTTTATAAGCACAACAACTCCAATATCGTCAGACGAATAATGCTTTTTCCGAATTGCCAGAGCTTTCCGCAAATACAAAAGAGACTTTGAAAACTGGTACATATTATAACTTACATCTGCCAGATTGTAGTAATCCGAAGAAACGGTAATGGAATCCGGACCAGTTACCCGTTCATCAATTTCTAATGCTCTTTGAAAAAATTGATACGCATTATCATAGTTTCCTATATCATAATAAACATATGCCAGATTCGTCAGAAACTCGGCATCCTGTTCATCACATAAATGATCCCGTAGTACATCGGAAATGGACCAAGAAAATGGGATTAGGTAAGACTTTTCTGAACCGTGTTCCTGCTCTTTGCATTCCATTTCTTTTGTAATGGAATGGATTACATATCTGCATTTTTCATATAGGCACTCCTCATTCTGAAACCGTATAGCAGAGGCAATTACAGAATGCATGATATATGTTGAAACAAGTTTTCCGTCACTTTTAAGCCAGCCTGTCTTTACCAAATATTCCAACTGTGACTTATGTTGAATCTCAATCCAGTTTCTCACGGCTTTATATTGAAATGGAATTGCCGGTATGACGGAAAGCTGGCACAGTAAGTCCTTATCCTGGATACGACATTTTGAAATCGTAAATAAGATTTTTAATTGCTCTGTTACCCTCTTTTCTGATTGCAATAATGGATGGTGCGAATCGACTTCTTCATTACTCATGCGGAACCCTTTTTGAACAAGCAGCTCATAAAACTCCTGCAGAGTTTTTTCTTCCATATTAGCTGTCTTAGCCAAAAGTTCCAGCATTACCGTATGATATTCTATTAATCTCAGAATCTTATCCAAGTAATGATTATCATGATTCCCAACATAATAATGATAAAAGATATCCCGGCAGTCTTCCTCCGGCAAATGGTCTACGGAACATCTATAAAGCCCACCGATCTTTTCGGTTCTGCTTGTTACCAGTATCCTGCAAGGCAGGTCTCCCACTCTTTCAATATCCCGATCCTGTTCGATCATTTCCACATTATCAATTACAATCAGCAGTTTCTCTCGCTGGGTTTGTATCCTGTTATATACATGTTCCCATGCCTCGTCCCTGTCTGTATACCCTTTTGTATCATAAAACGCTTCAATCAGAGAATCTTTCAACTTTCCATTCGTATAAGTAACCCATGCAATCTGATAAATACCCGTAACATCACAAGGTAAAGAATAGATTTTTTTCAGAACAGCTTTTGCCATTTCCGTTTTACCTATTCCGCCCATCCCATATAGAAGCGCTGATTTTCCGGCTAAAATAAAGGCTGTCCATAATTCGTTTTCAAGCATCGTTCTATCCACATAGAATGAATCAATATCTGTAGGCGGATCAGAAATATACTCCGGTTTTTTCTGCTGCGTTTCTTTATTCTCTTTCATAACAGCCTGCAACAATGCCAATACCTGGTCTATTTTTTTATCCTGCTCCCTTTGCAGTTTGCCACTCAACTGTATATTATTCATCATAAACATAGGATACAAGACATTATCTTTTATGATTTGGTTCTGAAAAGTACGATACCACTCCAGAATATCGTTCTGCTTTGCGTATGCAGAATAGCGGTAAAGTATGTTTGCAATCTGTTCAGGGGTTAAATAACCTTCCAGACACCATACGTCAAAAATACATTCGCAAATTGCAGCGGATACATCTTCCCCGGTTTCTTTGCAAAGATACTCCCCAACACTTTTCTCAATTGCCCCATATAACCTGCATTCAAACGAATCAGGCTTATCACTTATTTTCTTTTTCAATTCTGTCCAAATTTTTCCCGTACCAACATCTGCTGCTTTCTCCGTCAGATAGCCGATTACCGAAAAACCAGCAAACTCTTTTGTTGCTGCTGATATAATGATTGATGCCAGGCTCATGTGCATTCCTCCATATTCCTTATGACAGATTCATCATCAAATGATTGCACCCAATATCTTCAAGTTGCCAAATTTCTTTTTTATAAATTATCATACAAACGAATCAATCTTGTCAATAAAGTATGGAAAAATACCACTGAGAGCTAATTTTCTTATTTGTCCGATTAATTTACAAAACCACCGATTTTGAATTCCGACTTTCCACTGAATTCAGCTTTGCATATTCGAATTCCACATATACCCTCACCAAAAAATTTATAAAACTGGTCAGCACAAATATAAATTCTTCCGCATCATTCTTTTCCCCATCAGGATATTCGCCATAGGCGTCCCAGATAGCATCTGGCCTCTCGTGACAGAATTTGAAGCGAACGGCATGATGTATTCTTCCCCTTTCTTATGGCAAAAACTATCTTAAAATTTATATTATGGTATACAAAAAAGACCGCCCTTTTTTGACCGATCAACCAAACGCCCTTTATGTTATATTCTTATTTTATGCTGCACCTACAATGCTCATATTATTCCTAGGATGCATTTCCCGGAGAATCTCCGCTTGTTTTTTTGCTGCTATATGAATATAAATTTGTGTCGTTTTAATGGATGAATGTCCTAATATCTGCTGAACACAGCTCACATCCACGCCTTCCTCAATTAGATAGGTAGCAAATGAGTGTCGGAACATATGTGGCGTAATGTTTCGTTCGATTCCTGCCTGTCCAGTATACTTCTTCAACATCAGACGAATGGACTGCTCTGTATATCTGTTGCCTCTGTTGTTTATGAAAAAAAAACCACTCTTTTTTATTTCACTTTTGTTTTCTTCATAATACTTTCTTAGAATCATTAAAACAGAGTCATTACTAATCTGCACATACCGTTCTTTTCCCCCCTTCCCCATAATCCGTATCAGACCGGAATTAAGATTCACGCTCTCTTCTCGTATATTGGATATCTCATATACCCTGGCACCGGTTGCAAAAAACGTTTCTACAACAGCTACATCTCGCAAACGATATTTGTAGCCGACAACAGAAGCATCCCCTAAGCACGCATACATATAATTAAGCAGCTGCTCGATTTCTTCCCTCGGTATAATCCGCGGAAGAATCGTAGTCTCTTTGAATTTAACCTTTATCTTATGAAATGGATTCTGCGCTATCAGCTCCTCTTCTTCCAGATAATTATAAAATGCCTTTACAGATGCAATTTTTCTCTTCACAGTTTTCTGCTTGTATTTTTTATGCAGTCCAGTAATGTACTCTTCGATTTTTTCCTTATCCGGTTCATCACAACATACAATAGAAAAGTACTGCTTCAAGTCAATCCGGTATGCTTTCACTGTTTTTTTGTCCAGTTCTTTTCTATAAGTGCAATACTCCAAGTATGGTATCAGTTTATCCTGCAATTTCATCCTAAACGCCTCCGTTTTCCACCATCATATCATACTGCCATTTACAGTAATAGAATATTCTTCACCATTACTTTCATTTTTCTGAAACAGATAAACGTATTCCCCCAATTCAAGCAAGCAAACTCAGCTCTCATAATCTGCTCAAGCTGGTATAAACAGATCATTAGCATACAATTCTTCAGTAAAAGGCCAGAAGTTTTCTACTCTGCTCCTTCTGTCCCCTACTGCTGGGACTTACTATATCCTTCCTAGCGTGATCACAATCTCCTTCCAAGTATCAATCGTTCTCAGCAATTGTCCTGCCTAAACACAATACTTCTTTCAATGCCGTCGCACGAAAGCGTTTGCACATTTATTTTCGGAAGAAAATTCTGTAAAAATCCGTTATCTCGATTTCAAAGGATTTTCTAATTACCTTATATTGTCATACTGTTTCCTCAAATCGCACCAGTACCATTGGATAATTCCAAATTATCCAATATTTTTTGATGTATAAGAGGAACAGCATGAAAAAACAGGATTTTGAATACGAAGTGGCGCTCTCATTTGCGGGAGAACAACGTGATTATGTTGAGAAAGTGTCAAAGGAACTAACACGTCTTAATGTCGGACATTTTTATGACTATAATGAACAGGTTAATCTCTGGGGCAAGAATCTTACCCAGTATCTTGATAGTGTCTATTTTGAAAAAGCAATGTATTTTGTTCCTTTTATTTCAAAAGAATATGTAGAAAAGATATGGACAAGATTAGAAGTCAATTCCGCCCTAGAAAGAAATATGCATGAGTCACGTCCTGATTTTCAGCAGTATATTTTACCGGTACGCTTTGATGATACGAGAGTTCCTGGCATTGTAGGAAGTATTGGACACATTGATGCTAGAAAAATAACCCCTCAGGAAATTGCGCGTATGATATACGAAAAAGTGAAAAACGGGGAAAAAATTGAAAAAAATAATAAAGAGGACGTGGTGCCAGAGCCTTTCTCAATAAATCATTATGATAAAATTAATGAAGACAAACGGAAAATCATGGACAATATTTTCTCTTATCGAACAACGTCACATGCGATTATTGTTTATGGAGAAAAAGGATTAGGAAAGCGAAGCTGTATTCAACGCTTCCTGCATGAAAAGAAAAAGGTTATAAGGGTATCTCCTAATGCTGAAAATCGATTTCAATTAGAACCAGTTATGTCAGCACTTGAATTAGATACAAAGTATCTGTCGCATAATTCGGATTTATGTTTTGAAGATCAGATTAGAAAAGAATTTTTGACCATATGTAAAAAAGAACCGTTGATTATTTATGTTGAACGATTTTATGATCTAGATTCTCAGACTGCCAAATTTCTTTCCGAAACAACGGAAGCATTATTAAATCGCTTTTTGCATTACCAAACGTTTATGATATTCGAGTTAGACATTGAGGAAAATACGAATGTCCTTGTTCCGTTTTATAAATTACCTCCTAATCATACAGACTTTATATGTTTTGATAAACTTTCTGTAGATGATTTAAAAACTTATTTTTTTAATGTCTTAGGCGATATTACAATATCAAATGAAAATCTTGCATATATTTTGAATTCTTCATTCGGAAATATAATGTATTTAAATATAGCAATTAACTATTTAAAAGGGGAACATTATATACGATGCGAAAATGGAAAATGCATATGTGACAAATTGCCTTCCGGTATCTTGGCAGATGTTTTAAAAGAATTTATTCTTCAGCGTTATGACAAACTTGATGATACATTAAAAGAAGTACTTTCAAAATCATCCATTATCGGAAATGTTTTTAATGCGGAATTGCTTTCAAAACCATTTCAGATTATTAATGCGGATGATATGCTACAGAAAATCGAAAAGATATCTCAATTAATTGTTCGCCCAGACGATAAAACTTATTCTTTTGAAACCAATGATGTATATCAGTTAATAAAAAATAGTGTATCACCAGAACAGCAAAAAGAGTGGCATGAGATTTTGGCGAATTATTATAAAAAATTATTGAAAAAGGAGCAGCAGCGTAAAAGGACAAAAACAGTAGAACAAGAAATTGCGGCATTGTATCCGATTGCAAAACATTATAAGTATGCACAAAATTATAACGCTGCGATTATGTTTTATATTGAGTTAATTGCAAAATATGAGCGAATATCTGATTATATACATGAATTAGCAGCAGTTCATGATACGAAGTATATGTTGGAATATGTCGATTTGGATCGTTTGCATTTAGATTCCTTAGAATATGATGTTTTTAAAGCAGAAGCAGACTGCTATAGAAATATGGGTAATTTCCTTAAAGCTTATCAAATCTATGAAGAATGCCTGAGTTATCTGGATACAGACCAATTATCAGACACTGTAGTAGAAGTCCTTTACCAGATGTCTTATTGTCTATATATGAATGGTAAGGTAAAAGAGGCAGTCGCAAAACTAAATCACTTGAAAGAACATTTTGAAAAAAATAGTATCTGCAATCATTGGTATATAAAAGTATTATCGTTATTAGCATCTACTTGCGATTCAACTGGAGATATAAAAAGTCAAGAAAAATATTATGCAACCGCATTAGATTATTACAAAAAAAATCAGTATGAGCAGGAATATTATGTTCTGCTTCGCATGGCGAGCATGGTTTTTGGAGAAGAAATCGCAATTAACATGGAAAAAACGGCAGAAGCATTTTTTAGAAAGCAAAAGTCTACAAGATATCTGGCAGAAGTTCTTCACAACATTGCCACAGACTACTTGTATATAGATGAGTTAGCGAACATTTCTGAGCCGATTAACGAATCCATCGAATTATTTGATTCTTTTGGAAGTATTGCCGTTCATTGTCCGCTGAATACAAAAGGAATATTAAAAATGGTATTGGATAATGATTTTATATCTGCCCTTACTATTTTTGAACAAGCGTTACAATATGAAATGGAACCTTATTCTGAAATTACTATTCGAACAAACATTCTTAATTGTATGAATGTTTTGGGGACGCATGATGAGGCATTAAAGCAACTAAATCGAATCGATCAATTAATTAAGGTACAGGAAGCACAGCACATTCCAGTATATGCGATATATCACAATTTGAACTGGGCATTTTACTATTTTCATATTAAAGAATATGAAAAATGCTTGGAAAAACTCAAAACATGTTCAAATCTGGAATATATAGAACCACGCTTTAGGTATGTATATAAAGTGCTAACGTACAAAGCAAAGAAAGCGATGGGACTAAAAACACGTAACACAGCTGGAAGCGCACCTAAAAAAGTATACAAAAAATGCATAGAAAATGGTTTTTATTTTACAACGCTCCGCTTTTATGAAAGCGTTTAAGACAGATTAGGGGAGTTTAATCCCCTGTCTGTTTTTGTAACGCAGTAAAGCATTGTAAAGTATTTCTTCTAATATTTTCCCAAGATTATATTTACTATATTCACAACATTTGGCAAATCCACTTTCAAAATCTACATTTGGCAGTGGTGTGATTTCTAACAGATAATACTTTCCATCCGAATCCACCCTGTAATCGATTCTGCTATAATCATGGCATTCTAAGAACTGGTGAAGCTTTTTGGCATCCTCTTCCATACTGTTAATAATATCTTCATGTAAAATAGCGGGAATTTTAGTACAGGTATCGGAATATTTATCTTCTGCACTGAAAATTCCTATATTTTTCTTTCCTTTTCGGATAATTTCAACTGTCCCAAGAGATTTCGTTTTTTCGCCGTCATATAAAAGTGCAACCGTAAATTCTCGCCCGTCAATATAGTTCTCACATAACAACGTTTGCTGATATTCCGCACTCAATTTCAAAAAAACTTGTTTTAATTGCTCTTCTGAATTTGCAAGCATAACACCAGAACTACTCCCCTCATAATTGGGTTTTAATATCCAAGGTCCCTTTACTGATTTGATAGCCATTTGGACATCATCCATACAATCAATCTTACAGTACGTAGGTGTTGGAATTTTAAGATATTCCGCTATGATTTTCGTATGTAATTTATTCAAAGTCAGATTTAAGGCATAGGCGTCTGAACCCGAATAAGGGATATCATTTATTTCAAACAGAGATGGCAACCATCCTTCTCTGTTTCTGCTGAGAATACCTTCAGCAGTATTCATAACAATATCAACTTCCGGAAACGTTCCATCCATAAACATTTTATTAATTTTTTGATAGTTTCCTAATAGATATACAACATGTCCACGTTCCTCAAGGAGTTCTTTTATCATCTTAATTTCAAATAGCATACTAAAATCACAGTGAGAAAAACCTTCTGCAGAAATGCTATAATCCTCTTTTACATCGTATGCAATTCCGACACATAATTTTTTTTTCATATTAATCTCCTGCTACTGTACTGTAGTTTATTTTACATTTTTGTAAGAACACTGTCCGTTGCTATTTGAAAAATAAAAGATATCTTCATCAGTTCCACTCATCGAACAGGGTGCCAGTATCATCTTCCCCATTTCTGGTGTGTCCACAACAAATTTGGGGATAGCGAAACCGCTGATTTGATTACATAATTTATTAATGATATCAATACCTTTTTGAATATCAACGATATAATCTTCACAGCCTTTCACCTTGTCACATTGATACAGATAATAAGGCTTTACTTTTATTTGAATTAGTTGTTGAAATAATTTTTTTAAAATATCATAGTCATCATTAATGCCTTTTAATAAGACCGACTGACTTCCAAGCGGAATCCCATTATTTGCCAGCGCCAAGATGGCATCTCTGCTTTCCGACGTTAATTCATCCGGATGATTTATATGTATATTTATATACAGATGATTAAACATTTTTAGAGCCTGAATTAGTTCAGTATTTATTCTTTGAGGAAGCGTGATTGGAATTCTGGTTCCAATTCTCATAATTTTTATGCTGTCTATTTTTTCTAATTCCTGTAATATAGCAACAATTTTGCTGGTATTTAAAATTAAAGGATCCCCACCTGTTACCAGAATATCCTCTATTTCAGAGTGTTCTTTTATATAAGCCAGTATTTTCCCAAAATTATCAAGACTGATTTCTCCACTACGGGTAAGGCGCTGTCTCGTACAAAATTGGCAATAACATGCACATTGATTGGTTGCTATTATAACGGCCTTATTTTTGTATCTATGAATAAGATTCGGAACAGGAGTGTATTTATCTTCACAGAGATAATCGTCTGCAAACTGAAAATTACACTCCGCTGTGGGGGGGATAAACTGTTTTTGAAGAGCCATGCTATGTGTGCTTTTTATTAATTCATCCATATATGGCGTTAAATGGAGTATTCTTCCACTGGCAGATGTATCGTTTGTTACACAGTTTTGCAGTTGTTCTTCCCAAGTCATAGTCCAATCTCCGTTGTTCTGTATTCTAAAATAAAGGATAATTTGGAATTATCCCATAATAATTATAGCAGATATTTCCAGAATTATCCATACTAATAAATATCGTAGCATAAAATTTTCATTCCTTTTTCATTCCTGCAATTTGTCCTTACTATTCTTATAGAAACTTTTCCATAATTTTTCTTTCCGGACATCATATGCTTCAATCACTTTATGTTTCGGATCTGATAAGAGAGTAAATGCCAGTCCATATTTTTCTTCAAACCTTCCTATTCTGTCAAGCCTAAATTTATTGATTTTATAAGCTTTGACGATTTTTATTTACCTCAAAAACAGAGCCGGGAGTGATGGATATCGTAGTATCATGTACCGAATAGCTGATAAATGGATATAGTTTTAAAAGCATCCCTTTTGTTTGCTTTATAAAGGCTATTTTCCCTCTGATCAACTATGATGATGAACCTTCCGTGTCTAAAGGGATCATGTCCCAACTTCCTTCGTCCCATCTACCATACACTGAGTGCCAGCCAAGCTCCTAAACAGGATCCATGCCCCATGGTAAACACCGATGCCGGCTACAGCTCTTGTTTTTTTCTGTTCGATTGTTACTGACCTGCATTCATCTATTATGGTACTGATTTACTCAGTGGACGCTATACCATTACAGATTCCTGTTAGTCTTTTGACTGATGTGGTCCGTTTCAGACCTCATCGTTTACGGGTTTCTATTCCAGAACCCTGTCCAGTCTCCAATTCGGATTATTACAGCCTCGACAGAGTTCTGGAAGCATTGACTGTTTTGCTCTTTATGCTGCTTTTGCGGCTAATGCAGCTTTTGGCCGTTTGATGTCCTTTAACATTTTTTGCGGATCATAGTCTCTTCCTGTCTTCAGGATGGTGTATATTACTCTTAATATCTTGCAGGCTATCACTATCAGGGACTGCATCTTTTTCAGCGGGTTGTCAGCCCGTGTTGTGTAATATACATGCAATTCTTTAAATTCTTCGGCATGGGAAACTGCTGATCTTGCCGCCTGGAACAGCCAGTACCGGAGCCGCTTGCGTCCCCTGTGACTGATCTTTGTCTGCCCTTTGTGCTTACCTGAACTGCCTGCTACAAGACTCATTCAGCTTAATTTCTGGATCTCTTTTACATCATCAAATCTGCTGATGTCTCCCATTTCTGCCACAATTCCGGCTAAAATATTTTCACCCACGCCTTTGATCTCCAGGATATTTTCTGTATAAGGTATTTCCATGCATTTTTTATGCAGGGTATTCTCTATCCAGGCAAGCTGTTCATCCAGTTTCATGATTTCTTTCGCAAACCACTTCACTGTCTCACGACCGACACTGGATCCATCTTTCAGTCCTACGTTTTTTTCTGCATACTCCACGATTTCACTGGTTCTGCTATAGCCGCGTCCTCTTAGCTTCGCTTCATGCCAGATGTTCCTCAGACCTTCTGTCCCCAGTTCTGTAATCTCTGATGGAATGCACGGCATTTTCACTACTTCCAATGCGAATGCACCATCGATTTTTCCAAATGCGTCCATGTATTCTGGAAAATAGATTTTAAGCTCCCTGTGAAGACGATTAATATTTCTAATACGGTCTTCTGTAAGCTGATCCCTGAACATCGAAAGTCGTCTCATGTCTGCATAGATTTCTTCCGGGAGATAAGGCATTCCGTAATTCCCATCTTTTACAAGATTCGCAATCAGTTTAGGATCCTTTCTGTCATCCTTGAGCTGGCTGTTGTCTTCGATTTCCTTGCTCTGTTTTACAGCATATGGATTCACCTGGACAACGCTGATTCCAGCCGTGATCAGCCATGCAGCCAGTGTAAACCAGTAGTGGCCAGTCGTTTCAAGCCCCAGGACAATCTGGCTTTTTCTATTCTGTACTGCAAGCTCCAGCATTCATGCTTTAGCTGCTTCAAAGCCCTCTGCCATGTCACTGAATTCAAATGCTTTTCTGCTTAATTCCCTTCCTCGGATGTCGATTGCCCTTATATAATGAGTTTCACTGCCTGATTTTCTACATTTGCTTGCTTTTTTGTCTTATTTGCTTTAACATTCATTTAAGATACCTCTTGTACTTTAGATTTTTACTAACTGCCCGGTCAGTAATAATCTAAATTTACTTGAGGTATTCTTTTTGGTCAATTCCTTTTACTCTTTAAAGTATACAGGACGCTCCTAGAAATTTATTTTCATATAAAACAACAGAGCTGTATATTACCTGTAATCTCAGAATATACCGCTCTGCTGTTTATACATTTATTCACTTTTGACTGTCAGATCTTTCCCCCATCTATATTTCTTATAATTTAGGTACACAACCGGGATCTTTACAATTTCATCCAGACTGATGATAAAGTAAACTGCAAGCACCGGAAGTTTCAGTACAAATGCAGCAATCACCCTAAGATACAGGGAACCTCTCCAGATCAAGACCAGGTCATTTGTAAAAATTCTCATCAGCATTCCCGAAAGCAGCAGTGCAGATAAGGTAAAGATTAGTGATATCACAGTTGTAACTTTCGTCACAAAGGCGAATATCCTCTCTACTGCCAGAATATCTCCCTTGCCCCAGTACTGGACAGCTATAAGAGAAAGACCAATAGTCATAGCTTCTAGAAGCAGGCTGTGAATAAAAGTAACCTGTCCTGCCAGAGATACCGCTGACAGTGAATCCTAAGAAATTACGCCAAGCATCAGACGCACTGACAAGGGCTAGCATAAACTGTTGGAATGCTATGGGCATTACCAGACTTATAAGCTTTCTGGTAAATACCGGAGCTCTTTTATTTCTCATTTATTTTTGTCCATGCTTCCTCATCGAATTTACAGTCTTTAAAATAATATGGCCTGTCCGCATCAGTAATCTCACGAATCACGCGGCAAGGATTTCCAGCGGCACATACGTTGTCTGGAATATCCTTTGTAACCACGCTTCCCGCACCAATCACAACGTTGTTTCCAATCTTTACTCCTGGAAGGACACAGCAGCTTCCGCCAATCCACACATTATCCCCGATGGCGATAGAAATTCCATACTCAAATGCTGAATTCCGACTCTCCGGATGAATAGGATGTCCAGCTGTGTAAATACCTACATTTGGTCCAAACAATACGTTGTTTCCGATAGTAATTTTTCCCACATCCAGCATTACACAGTGAGTATTGGCATAAAAATTCTCCCCAACTTCAATATGGTTTCCGTATTCGCAGTAAAACGGCGGCTCAAAATATACATTTTCCTTATGTTTGATTCCTGCACGTTCCAGACATTCTATACCTTTTTCCAATTCAAAAGGCATTGTCTCATTATACTCCCTGATGGCTTTTTTGGTTTCTTTCTGCTGTGATGTAACTGCGTCATCGGCAATGTACGGCATTTCATGATCTCTTCTGTAAACGTTGTCCATTTTTTGATTCCCCACATATTTTATTCGAATGAAACAAGCAGCCAGTACCTTATAACTTTACAGACTTCTTACACTTCCCATGATGAAGTAAGAAAATCTATCTGCACATAATCCACTACTGCTTTTTTATACGGTGTGCGGATCCAGCACTCTGTTTGGTTTTCTTCCGGATACACGTTTGTTGTAATGCACTTTTCTCCATGATTTACATACACCTCAACACTGCTGTGATCAACCAAAATGCAAAGTTCCAGATAATTATCATGCAGCTCAAATGGACAGTTCATTCTGCCACCTTCATAGTGGTCTCCGTAGCTCTTATCCAGAGTAATAATCTTAGACAGAAAATCAATCTGAATTGCCGTATAACTGGATTCTTTTCCAAGGACACAAATCTCCAGATTTCTTGATTCAATCTTAGTAATATCTAATTTCAAAATTATACGATTACTTCTGTTTGGATCATCATATAACTTGATTGCTTTTTCACCAATTTCCATGTCTGTATAGGTAACAGTCTGCGAAATCAGAGATTCAACTTCCTTTACCGGATACATACACAAGTTGTTTTCACTATCCAATTGTACTTTACGCGGTACACTCAGACAGCCTCTCCAATTTTCCAGACTGGTTGGACCCCAGTCTATACACCAGGGCATCCACAGCCATCCATTCTGCCATGCAATCAACACTCTGTTTCCTTCTTTGTCTGTAAATGACTGTGGAGCATAATAATCAAATCCCACATCCATATTACCCATTTTTTCAATTGTGTAAATACAATTTTCAAAATCCATTGTTCCTACACAATAAAGAGATTTATTATAATCAGGATGATTCATAGGGGAACATGTAACTACCCATTTTCCATTCAGTTCAAACATATCCGGACATTCCATCATAGTTCCCAGTTTACCATTGGACTCCAGCACATTTCCCTTGTACTTCCAATTATAAAGATCATCCGATTCATACAGGCAAATACGGCCATCTCCATCAAAAGTAGCACTTCCTATGCAGCCACCAACAACCATATACCATTTTCCATTGTGTTTAAACACCTTCGGATCACGAAAATCATTGGAAAATCCCTGCGGTGGTTCTTTGATCACTGGATTATTTGGGTATTTTTCAAAAGTCATGCCGTCCTTCGACGTTGCAATGCACTGTGTCTGATGTACAACTCCGTCAATTTGCGTTGTTGCCGTGTAAAAAAGGAATAAGACACCATCTTTCTCTACAGCGCTTCCAGAGAAGCAGCCACCTTCTGGATGGCAGTCATACTCTTGATCCGGCTTTAATGCAACTGGCATATCCTTCCAGTGAATCATATCCTCACTGACAGCATGTCCCCAATGCATCGAATCCCATTTGCAGCTCTTAGGATTATACTGGTAAAAAAGATGATAAAGTCCTTTATAATATACTAGCCCATTGGGATCATTCATCCAGGAAACCGGCGGCGTAAAATGATATCTTTGCCGCCATTTCCCTTCAGTTTCTGATCTTTTAAGGGCTCTTTCAAGAGCCTGCTCCATAATTATTCTACCTTTACATCATCAATATTTCCATATAATACGGTTACTTCTTTCTTGACTTCTCCCTTATCGTCAATTGTCTGATGATAAGTTCCCCAGCCTTTTCCATTGATCCAGAATGTTGTATAATCCTTTTCATTAATTACAGGTGCAAATGACATTGTCTTATTTACCATATCACAGCTATAGCCTGCCAGTGTTGGAATCAGGGAATAACTGGACATTGGTCTGATATAATGATGACCTGCTTCTGTCTCACTCCATGGGCATCTCTTATAACCGTCATAACGATCTCTGATAGCCTTGATAATTGTAAAAGCCTCTTCAATCATACCTTCTTTAATCATAGTTACAGCAACCTGATATTCAACTCCAGTCCATACCTCATCGCAATATGCAAATGGGAATCTCGGTCTTCCACCTTTCGGCCATGAGCAGAGAACCAGTCCTGCCTCGTCATTCAACGCATATGTTCTCTGTACATTAGGAACATCATCCATGCATTCCTTGAAATTATATTTATAAATAGACTGCAAAGCCTTCTTTACATGAGCCTTTGGAAGCACATAGCCAAGTCCTGCTGCCTGAGCCATGAACTGACCAAGGAGCTGATCTGTAAGACAACCAATACCATACTGATAGCGATATGCGTCTACGTCTTCAAGTTCCTGAATATAATATTCACCGTTAAACAACTTCTCGTCAACTAATACAGAAGCCTTTTCATACAAAGCACGATATTTATCTGCAATATCCTGTTTACCAAGATGTTCTGCCATTTCTACAACACCCTTGATGGCACCCAGATAAATGGTGTTTGTCATTGTATTTGGACCATAGAACTCAATGTCATATGTGACATGCATTTTTCCATCCAGAACACCGTCTCCATCTGTGTCCCACTCTTTAATAGAGAATTCCAGCGCTTTCATCATATTGTCCCAGATGCCTTTAAGGAATTCATCATCACCAGTGTATTTCCACTCTCTGTAAATTCTGAGAATAGAACCAAATTCTCCATCGCAGGCTGGAATCATATCCCATCTGCTTTCTCCCAGACATTTTCTTGCACGGAAAGGCATGCATCCATCATCATCCAGTTCTACGTTAAACTCTACATTACGCATTGTAATTTCAAGTTCTGGGAACAGATTTGCAACAGCAGTTGCATAGTTCCATACATGGTTAACATTTCCCTGTCCGCATCCAACGTAATCGCGAATACCTTCCCATCCAAGGAAATTGCCATTTTCAATACGGAAGCAGCAATGGCTCTTCATTGACATAATATTTGAGGCAACTGCATCAATAACATATGCAGGAAGTGATGTGTTAAATAATGCATTCTCAAAATCTTTGGATTTTCCTTCAAGATAGTCTTTCTTGTCTACTACATATTTACTTACATCCCATGCATCCTTAAATAAAGTAGCATAATAGTTACGGATAATGTCATAACCACCATTTCTGTAGCGCTCTAAATCAGCATCATACTCAATCCAGCCCTTAGGACGATTCGGGAAATACCAGGAAATTAAAAATTCAAATTCTTTTTCCTCGTTTGGCTTGATTGTTTCAGAACAACAGATAGAACTGATTCTCTCCTTCAGATTTAAGAAACTGAAGTCATAATGAGCAAGAAGGTCACATCCTTTTGCTTCAATTTCCTCTTCTTCTGTTAATTTTCCATCTTCAACAAAATCATCCCAGAAATCCTGTGCGTTATCTGTCCACTGACCATGAAGCCATTTCTTTCTGCTGATTCCACTTTCATTTGTAGTTGCAATTGACATGGAACCAAATTTCATATCTTTCTCTGTAAGATTTTTTGCTTTATAATACCAGCCTTTTAATCCAGCTTCTTCACGATATTCATTTTCAACCTGATCTACCAGTTTAACATTATTGAAAACATCATATCCATCAAAGCCAACTACATTCGCCATTGTACCAACAACAGACACATCAATAGGTTTGTTTGTCGGGTTAGACACTTTATATTTTATAATTGCTGTTGGAATACCAGAATTGTCTGCATCCAGCGGAATAAAAGGTGTATACGCTTCCATACGAACCTTTACCGGAACTTTACTGTCTTCCAAATCTACATAAACAAATGGCTGCTTTCCAACCATTTTGGATTTTTCAAATCTTGGAATTCCTGCTAACTCGCCATTCAGAAATCCATGGGATTTATAAAATGGGGGTTTGATTTTTGATTCAAGAATTCTGCTTACAGGTTCTTCTCCCTCTTCCTTTGTACGAATTGCAAAGAAAGAGAATGGTACAAACTGTCCCTTTCCAGGCCAGTTAAAAATTTCCCAATCTAATAACTGTCCTCTTGCACCTACTGCAATGTTTCCTGTTCCGATTCCACCAAGAAGGAATTTTGCCACGTTTGCATCTCCCTGATAAGAAATCTCTCCGCCTGTTTCAAACAGCTCAACCTTGGAATGTAATAAATCTTTGTTCATGTCATTAGCCTCCTGTTATATTATTTATTATCCTTTCACTCCTACATGGGTCATACTCTTGACAATCCATTTCTGTCCAATCAGAAATACAATAAGAACTGGCAGAATAGCAAGAACTACTGCTGCAAATACTACATTGTCTCCTGTTGAGAACGGCTGTTTTATTGACAAAATTCCGACTGGAAGTGTAAGTTTCTCCGTATCATTGATCATAATAAATGTTGTAAAATAATCGTTCCAAGAATATGTAAACACAATAATTGCTAACGATGCCAATGTTGATTTCGCCATTGGCAGCATAATTGAAATAAATGTTCTGATTGGTCCTGCGCCATCAATTGCAGCTGCTTCATTCAATTCTTTAGGAACTCCCATAAAGAACTGTCTCATCATAAAGACTCCAAATGCACCTGCCAGACCGGGACAACTTGCACCGAAAATTGATGGAAGCGTAACTGCCCAGGATGTATTAATCACTCCTAGCATCGTCATGATCTTGTACAGTGCTACAATCGTAACCTGAACTGGAACCATCATTGCAACCATCAGCAATGCAAACATAATATTTTTTCCTGGAAAATCAAACTTTGCATATGCATATCCTGCAATAGCACCATGCAGACTCATGCCAAGTGTAATAATCACACTTATTTTTAAGCTGTTCTTCATAAATACAAAAAACGGAATAGTATTTGAAAATAATTTTTTAAAATATCCTAATCTCATTTCTGTAAAAAATGGAGGCAGCCATTTAGGTGGTAATGAAATTGCTTCACTATATGTTCTGAATGATGCTGAAAGCACCCAAAGAAATGGTGCAATCATCAAAAATGCTATACCAAACATGATAATAGTCAGCAGGATATGGCTTACTTTTATTGTTTTCCCAAATAAATGTATTTTCTTATTCATAATGCACCCACCACCTGCTTCCTACAAATTGAAATACTGTTACAATACCAATAAGAATCAGAAGCATAATTGATAGTGCCGACGCTGTTCCATAATCAAACGATGTAAATCCCTTTTCAGCAATCAACATAACCAAGCTTCTTGATGAATCTCCCGGTCCTCCGTTCGTCAATACATAAATAGATTCATATATTCTCAGTGCGCCTGTTACATTCATAACAAGAACAAAAAATATCTGTGGTGATGCTACTGGAATAATTATCTTAAAAAAGCGCTGTACTACATTCGCGCCATCAATGCTGGCAGCCTCCAAAAGTCCCTGGTCTACATTCTGTAGTCCTGCTAATATCAAAAGCATTGACATGCCAGAGTTTTTCCAGGTATCCAGAATCAAAACAGACAGTTTAGAATAAGCCTGATCATTCAACCATCCAATTTTAGCGATTCCAAGTTGTCCCAGATAATAGTTGATAACCCCTGCGTCCGTCTGAAAAAAGGCTTGCCAGATAATTGCCACAAACGTTAGTGCCACTAATGATGGAAAGAAATAAATAGATCTAAAAAATACCGTTATTTTTTTTGGCAGAATATTATCAACCAGCACAGCCAAAATAAGTCCTATTGCTGTATTTCCCAATGAACAACATATGGTGTACCATAAAGTATTTTTCAGAGCAGTTAAAGATCTGACATCTGTAAATATTTTTTTATAATTTTCCATCCCTACAAAAGTACTGGCACCTGTAAACACGTTGTATTTGTGAAACGAAATTACAATTACCCATATAATTGGAATGAGTACAAAGCACATAAAGCCAATAAATGATGGAAGTGTAAAAAGATACGCTGCTTTTAACTCTTTTTTATCCCATTTATGTCTGTTTTTCTTCTTATTCACCGATTTTTTCCTCCTTTACGGATAAAACGGTCTTACAGTATGCCAGGAGGATAAATCCCTCCTGGCCATATCTTTTACTGAATTGCGCTCTCAATCTGAGCCTGCGCTTCATCCATTGCTGCCTGAGGTTCTTTCGCTCCAGAGACCACCTCCTCCAACTCACGTAAGAAAGTCTGCTCAAGATCTCCGAAATAACTTGGAGCCGCAATTGGATCTGCAATTGTAACTGCTTTCCAGATTCCCATAATATTATCAGGGCATGTTCCCATAATATCTGTAGATGTTGCCAATGCTTCTGTTGGCGGTACCTGCTGGCCACCTGCTGCAACAGCTGTTAATGTTTCATCAGATACCATTTCTTTTAACAGCTCAATTGCAAGATCCTGATGCTCTGTTGTGGAACCAATGCACCATGCAGATCCTCCATATACAGAACCGTCTTTCTCTTTTACCGGCCACTGAACGCAATCAAAATCATCATTTGTTAATCCTGCATCCTGCCAGGTATTTAATACCCAACGACCAGCACCAACCATAGCAACCTGATTATTTGCAAACATGGAGTATCCGTCTGAGCTGATTGGTTCTGGACAAATACCATCTTTATACATACCATTTAAGAAATCTACTGCTTCCACAATACCTTCACTGTTAACAGTAGGTGTCTCGCCATCCTCACCAACTAATGCTGCATTGTTAGTTGACCACCACGGTGTAAGCTGGAAATAAGTGCATGGGAAACAAAATCCGTAAACACCATCCTTGGTAAGCTTCTCAGCAGTTTCTCTGAACTGATCCCATGTCCATCCATCCTGTGGATACTCTAAACCAGCATCATCAAACATATGCTTATTATAATAAACTACCATTGTCTGAGTTCCGTTCGGGAGACCATACAGAGAATCATTTACAGTAAAACCTTCAAGTAAAGATGGTGCATACTGATCTTTCTTAGCCGTAAGTTCTTCATCATCTGTAATAATGTCATCAAGTGGTACCAGTAAATCATTACTTACAGCCATATTAACAGCTTCCAGACCAAGGCTGATTACATCCGGAGCTTCTCCTGAAGTACACATGGTAATCCATTTCTGAATAAAGTCTGACCATGACTCAACCGGTACACAAGTCTGTTCCACCTTTACATTTGGATTTTCCTCATTAAAACGAGCAATGGCATCATTTGCAATCTTTTCCTCATCAGTATTTCCCCAGTTTAATACTCTAAGAGTCACTTCATCTTCTGCATGAACAATAGTAGCTGCTGACATAGACATTGTTGCTATAAGACTTAATGCAATCGCTTTTTTCATCATTTTTCTCATTCTAAAACCTCCATACCTTAACGTGGAAAGGTTTCCACATTTGTGTTTTAAAAAGAATTTCCTTTCAGAAATCCTTAGCTCCAATACATTATTTGATACGAGTTACCTAGATGTGCGCTCATCCTTTATGGTTACGAGTATATACTCTGCTCTTATTTTTGTCAATAGTTTTATATGGAATCCGTTCCATTTTTATATTTTTTATTTATTTTGCACAAATTCAATTAGGATAAATTGTAACACTTTCTTCCACGTTTTATTCTTTATCATCTGTCGTATCTCCCAGAAGTAACGTAGGCTCATAAAACACTTTTTTATTATGATACTTTTTCCCCTGTATCATATTAAGCAAAATATTAACTGCACGTTTTGCCAGCTCCTCAATAGGCTGCTGTACAACAGTCAGGTTCATAACTCCAACTTTCGCTACATAAGTTCCATCATAAGCTACTACCTTTACATCTCTTGGAACTTTTTTCTTGCGTTTTAATAGCTGTCTTATACATGCAATTGCTACCATATCCACTGCAAAAATCCCATCAATATCCGGATACTTATCCATAAGCATATCTGCCATTACATCATACTGTCCATAATCAAAATCATTCCAGTCCATTTCATGGGAATAAACAGTCACACCACGTTTTTTCATGTATCGCTCAAACTCATAATGCCTTTCATGTGACGGAGAATCAACTACTCGAGCGCCTTGAATCTGTAACACACAACGACAATTATTTCTAACCAATTCCTCTGCCGCCAATTTTCCGCCAATCTTATGATTTGTTGAAACAACAGGAATATTTTCACCCAAAAAACGATCCAACGCAACAATGGGTCCCTGCACACCTTGATATTCCTCAAAATCCAGCATATGGCTTCCTGCTATGATCCCATCCACAATATGTCTGTTCAACATATTAATGTATTCTTTTTCGTAGTTCTGCTCACTGTAGGTACTACAGATCATTGTCTTATATCCCTTTTTCATTAGTTCTGCTTCAGCATATAAAACTACCTCTGCAAAAAACGGATGTGATATTTTGGGAATAATAATTGCGACAATTCCACTTTTCTTACTTAACAAATTTCTTGCAAGTTCATTTGGAATATAATTTAATTCTTTCATTGCGGTCTCTACTTTAATTCGTGTCTCATCCGATACATACCCTGTAGAATTTAAAACCCTCGATACCGTACCAACACCAACTCCAGCCTTCTGTGCTACTTCTTTTATACTAGCCAAACAATCGCCTCCTTCACTTTCATACAAACTATTTTTCTTCCTGTTATTATGTTGTATTTCTTATTGTATGTAGCAACAGTATATCATTTGCCATTTTACATTACAATCTTTTTTGGATGTTTTTTACAAAATTAAAGTCTTAAAATTCATTTTATGCAATAATTTACACAGTTTATTTCAATTAATTTTTATCAAAATGAAAATTGGATAAAAAATTGAACATCGAGAAAGTCACAAACAATCGAGGCTGTCCGTTCACACTCCTGACAGCCTCGATCAATATACATTTTTATATCTTATATTTCAAAATTTATACTCTTCAATCATACATTCATGTAATTTTGTTTTCTTATTGTAATTCACTCCAACCAGAAGTGCATTTCCAGCATATTCTTCCAGACTTCTGCAATATTCTTTTCTTTTAATCTGGCTGATTGCCCCATCTGCACTCTTGTCCCATTTCAGCTCTACCACAAGTGCCGGTTTATCCTGAAATTTCTTACGTGGAATAAATACAATATCCGCAAATCCCTTTCCGCCAGCCAATTCCCTGTGCATTGTATAAAAATTCCTTGCAGCATATAAAGCAAGAGAAATCGTATAACTCAAGGCGTTTTCATCATTATACTGAATATGAGACGTTTCAAAATGAGCCAGTTGTATTCCTTCCGCAACCTGTTGTGGCCGTCTCTGCCAGATTGCATTTAACGTGTCAGCAGATTGCTTCAGCGCAATTGATACCTCGCCCCAGTCCGATGCAGCTACACTGTTAACATACTCATTTCGCACTTCATTATTCGGAATCTTCACCACCTTATTCTCCGAATCATAAGCCAGATACCCCAGATGAATCAACAATGTCAATACATCATCCTCTGTTCGGAAGGTTGTCATATCGTTGGTAAAGCTTCCCGTATTAACCGGAATCCTTTCCCCTGCAATCATGCTCAAAACATCATCCTTCAGGCCATCAAAATTCATATCAATATAAACCTGCAGGGCCTCGAATGTTTCCGTCTGATTCCAGTAATTCTCTATTTTTCCGAAGAGCATACTGTTTACAACAGAACGCGGACTATAAACAGATGCCGCCATAGAAAATGAATATCCATCATACCAGGCTTTTACTTCTTCCATATCCATCCTGTATTTATGGCACAGATATTCCACTTCCACCTCAGTAAAACCCACATACGGTGCAAGAGGGCCTGGATTTATCATGGAAAATTCATCAAACATATTTAATGCAGAATGGGTTCCATATTTCTTTATTGGCAAAATACCCGTCATATACGCTAAGTGAATACATGCCTTATCCTTCAGCAAGTCTCTCAGGAAATCCAGGTATTTCTCCTGTGCTTCCTTATTCTGCCTGAACTCCCTGAAAATACAGTCCCACTCATCTATAATAACAACAAATGGACACTTCTCAGTCTCATAAATATCCTGCATGGATTCCACCAGATCCGTATCGTCAAAATAATCCACATCCGGATATTCTCGCTTCAGATCCCGCAAAACAAGTTTTTTTACCCGGTCAACCAATGCTTCAACACTATCGCTTCTACTCAGAAACTCCTGCATATTCAAAAAAATGGTATTATACTTATTTCTGTACTTTTCAAAATCAGGACTCTCGGATATTTCAAATTTGGAAAATATTTCTCTGGAATCACAGCCTCTGCTGTAATATGCCGTAAGCATATTCGCAGCCATGGATTTTCCAAACCTCCGCGGGCGGCTGACGCAGACATATCCCTGCACTGTATTCATTACCCGATTCGTGTATCCGACCAAACCAGTTTTATCTACGTAGATTTCAGAATTTACGCTTTTTTCAAAGCTCTCCATTCCCGGATTCAGATATCTGCCCATGGTTACCTCCTGTGTCCTTATCCGTTTCCATATTCTTATAGCGTAAGTATATAACATTTTTTTGCTTTTGACTACCTTAGAGCCTGTTTGAAAAGGATTTTCGCAAGATGTGCGCCACACTTTGATCTCCATTCTCTTTTTAGAATGTGTTTGAGAAAGGGTTCGTCTATAAACTTCATTTCGCAAAGTTTAATTACACCATCTTTTCTGATATCTTGTTGCCGTAAACATTAAAACAATATTACAATTATTCTTTCACACTATTCTTGCCAACCGGCGACAGCACTATTAAAGAAGCCAAAAATACAGGCGGTACTCACCTTTCCTGAATACCAGCCTGCATTTTCCGAGGTTTTTTCAAAATTTTATAGCAATTTCTATCTTCAACTTAATTTATTAACCGCTTCTGCCAGTTTCAGATACTCCTGGTAATGTTTCTTATACCAGTCTTTCTTCTCAGAATCCGGTTTGTAAATCTTAATACATTTCGCAGCCATATGCTCTGCTGCCACTTCCAATGTCTCGTAAATTCCAGCTCCCACAGCAGCATACATAGCGGCTCCCTGTGCACATGTCTGGTCACTGTCCAGAATGTGTATCTCACGTCCGCTTAGGTCAGACAACATCTGCATAACATAAGGTGATTTCTTAGAAATTCCACCTACCGCGATCATCTTTTCAATATCAATTTCCTGTTTCTCGAAGCCCTCAATCAGACGGTACAGACCACATACAGCTCCAAACACAAGACTGCGGTAGAGATACGGCGCATCCATTCCCAGCGATAATCCGGAAATGGCAGATCTCTGGAAATCGTCTGTATTTGGATAACGGCGTCCATTAAACCAGTCCAGTGCAATTGGGAATGGCTCTTCCGGAAGTTCTTCCGCCTTCTTCTGCAGCATAACCAAAATCCGATCTTCGACTTTTTTGTATAGTTCATCTGAAATACCAGAATTCTCATCAGCTGCAAGTTCTGTCAGCGGCCACTCCAACAGCCTCTTAAACCATGCAAATATATCTCCAAAAGCCGCCTGTCCGGTCTCCACGCCTACGTATCCAGGCAAAATGGAATTCTCAGCCTGTCCACAGTACGCCTGAATATCTTTTCCCTTCAGGTTCTCCGGCTTCTCCACGAACATATCCACACAAGAAGTTCCCATCGTACATACAAAAGTCTTCTTCTGAATACCAGCACCCACAGCGCCTGCATGAGCATCAAAAGAGCTTCCTGAAATCACAGTACTCTCTTTTAATCCCAGTTTCTTAGCCCATTCCGGACAAAGAGTTCCAACCTTCACAGTAGACGGCTGCGGTGCATTTCCATACCGCTCGCGAACCTGTACCAGATACGGATCCAGCTGTTCCAGAACAGAAGCTGCCGGCAGACCATTCCACTCGCTGTGCCACAAAGCCTTATGACCAGCTGCACACGCACTGTGGTAAATTTTCTCCGGTCTTGTTTCCCCGCAAAGAATACCAGTCATCCAGTCACAATGCTCCTCCCAGGTATAAGCTGCCTGGCGGATTGCTTCATCATGTCTCACTGCATAAAGGATTTTTGCCCAGTACCATTCCGCACTGTAATCTCCTTGGTATTTGGTATAGTCATTCTCACTGTTGTTTCTGAATAACTTGTTTATCTCGTCCGCCTCAGCAGCTGCAGCGTGATCCTTCCAGAGGAAAAACATGGCGTTTTCATTCTCTGCAAACTCATCAAGCAGCGCCAGCGGAGTTCCATTTTTATCTACCGGAACCGGAGTGGAACCAGTAGTGTCCACTCCAATTCCAATCACATGATCTTTCTGCTCTTCGGTAAGCTCTGCCAGTGCTGTCGTAATGCATTTTTCCAAAGATTCCAGATAATCTAATGGATGCTGGCGGAAAATGCTGTGCTCCGGATGCTGATAGAGTCCAGCTTTCCAACGTGGATAACAGGCAACACCCTGTCCAACATTTTCCCCAGTCTCTGTATTTACAATAAGCGCACGAACAGAATCACTTCCGAAGTCAACTCCAATTACATAACTTTCTGCCATTTGCTTAACCGTTTCTTTCCTGTAATTATTTTCTGGAAATTGCTTTCTTTGCTTTCTCAGCAATATTCTCAGGGGTTAATCCGTAATGTTTCAGCAGCTCTGCCGGAGAAGCGGAATGTCCAAATGTATCCTGAACTCCAACAAACTCTGTCGGAACACTCTTATTTTGAACCAGAACTTCTGCAACAGCTGCTCCAAGTCCGCCGATCACATTGTGCTCTTCTGCTGTAACAATTGCACCGGTCTCTTCTGCTGCTTTGAGAATGATATCACGGTCAATCGGTTTAATTGTATGCATATCAATAACTCTTGCACTGATTCCCTCAGCCTCCAAAAGTTTCTGTGCTTTCAGAGCTTCCTGAACCATAAGGCCACATGCAATGATTGTAACGTCTTTACCATCTTTCAGCTGTACGCCTTTGCCAATCTCGAATGAGTAATTCTCAATTGTATCAGTTACACACTCAACTGCCGGACGCCCTGTACGGAAATAGCATGGTCCCTGGAAATCAAGCATAGCCTTTGTTGCAAGACGAGTCTCATTTGCGTCACATGGAACGATTACAGTCATTCCCGGAATTGTACGCATAAGGCTGATGTCCTCAAGAGCCTGATGGGTTGCCCCATCTTCACCAACTGTAAGGCCAGCGTGGCTTCCTACTACCTTTACATTTAAGCCTGGATAGCAGACATTGTTTCTTACCTGGTCATAAACACGGCCTGCTGCAAAAATAGCGAATGTATGTACCAAAGCAGTTGCTCCACATGTTGCAAAACCAGCTGCAACATCTACCATGTTTGCCTCAGCAATACCGATGTTGTAAAAACGTTCCGGATATTTCTCTGAGAAATAAAGTGTCATGGTGCATTTCTTTAAGTCTGCGTCAAATACATAGATGTTCTCATCTGCACCAAATTCAGCTAATGCACGTCCATATGCTACTCTTGTTGAAATATTCTCTCCCATTTTATCAGTCCTCCAGTTCCGCAAGTCTAGCATCCAATTCAGCAAAACATGCCGGCCACTGTTCCGGTTTTGGCTGTCCGCCGTGGAAGTCAACATTATTTTCAAATAAGGAAACGCCTTTGCCTTTAATAGTATGTGCTACGATTACAGTAGGTTTTCCGGTTACTACAGAAGCAAGCTCTACAGCGTCTGCGATCTGCTCTACATCATGTCCGTCGATCTCGATCACATTCCAGCCAAATGCTTTGAATTTGTCTCCGATCGGGTATGGAGACATAACTTCTTCCAGAGAGCCATCCAGCTGAAGATTGTTATTATCTACAAATGCAATCAGGTTATCAGCTTTATAGAAGCCTGCACACATAGCAGCTTCCCAAACCTGGCCTTCCTGGATTTCACCATCTCCCATGATACAGAATACACTGTTTCCAGTCTTATTTGCTTTTGCATACATAGCCATTCCAAGAGCTGTGGAAAGTCCCTGTCCAAGAGAACCGGCAGACATATCAACACCTGGCACATGAATCTCTACATGTCCGGAAAGATCACTGTCCAGTTTACGGAATGTAGAAAGATGTTCTACCGGAAAAAATCCCTTGAGAGCTAATGTTGCATACATTGCCGGTGAGCAGTGTCCTTTGGAAAGAACAAGTCTGTCACGGTCTGGCTTGTCCGGGTTTACCGGATCTACATTCATTTTGTCGAAATACAGTACTGACATAATATCACAGATGGAGAAAGATCCTCCAATATGTCCTGAACCTGCAGTCTGGATTGTCTGCAAAGCTGTTTTACGAATTTTTGCAGCCCATAACTCCAACTCTTTTTTCTTCTTGCTGTCCATTTGTTTAGTCTCCTTTTTGAATTTATATGATTATTTTGCTGCGTTCTGTTTTTTCTGTTTCACCATATCAACATAAACTGCTGCGATGATGATAATTCCCTTTAATACAAACTGCCAATAAGAGTTGACATGCATTAAGTTTAATCCATTTGAAATAAGTCCGATGATCAGAACACCGATCAGAAGTCCACCTACAGAACCGGTACCACCGAAGAAAGAGGTTCCACCAAGTACTGCTGCTGCAATCGCATCTGTCTCATAACCTTCGCCTGTGGATGGCTGTCCGGAAGCAAGACGGGAAGCAAGAACTACACCGCAGAAGCCAGCAAGCGCACCACTGATTGTCCATACAAGAATTTTAATCTTCTTTACATTAATACCGGAGAAACGAGCGGATACTTCGTTTCCACCAACTGCATAGATATGACGTCCTGTCTGGGTTTTATTAAGGAAGAAATAGTCCAGGATCAGGAAAATGATCATATATACAACTGGAAGCGGAACTGGTCCAAGAGAACCCTGTCCGATTTTTGCGAAACCATCGTTACCATAAGCTGTTACAGGAGATCCGTTTGCTACCAGATAAGCAGTACCACGACAGAAGGACTGCATTGCCAGTGTTACAACGAATGGATGGATTCCTGTGTAAGCAACAATTACACCATTCAGTAAACCGATTACAACACCAATCAGAATACCCATAAGAACAGCAAGCTGTACCGGGAATCCCCACCACTGGAAAGCTGCAACGGTCATAACACCACTCAACGCTGCAAGTGCACCACCGGTCAGGTCGATACCAGCAAGGATGATTGCCATCTGAACACCGATTGCAAGGAAGCAGTTTGTTGCACATGTTCTTAACAGGTTAAGAATGTTTTTCTGTGTCAAAAAGTTATTTCCAAAGATGGAAAAGATTACGCAAAGAATTGCTAAGCCTAATAAGATTCCCCAGTTCTGGGAAAAATAGTTTTTTACAGCCCGGCCTACGTAGCTCTGTGATTTTTTATTATTCATTGTTGGATACCCCCATAGCGTACTTCAAAATCCGTTCCTGATCATACTCATCGTGACTTAACTCACCCATGATGTGACCTTCTCTCATGATCATCATTCGGTCACTCATGTTCATTACTTCAGGCATCTCTGAAGAAATCAGAATGATTGCCAGTCCCTGTTTCGCCAGGTTGTTGATGATGGTATAAATCTCTGCTTTTGCACCGACATCAATTCCTCGAGTCGGCTCATCCAGGATCAGAATCTTCGGATCAGTAGCCAGCCATTTCGCCAGCAGTACTTTCTGCTGATTTCCACCTGAAAGAGTAGAACAGTTTACAAGAGATGAAGGAGTCTTAATGTGAAGTTTCTCGATTCCGTCCTCTGTGATCTCATCTTCTTTTCGGGTATTTACTACCAAATTCTTAATGAAACGATCCAGTACAGCAAGTGTAGTATTGAACTTGATGGTATTGTTTAACAAAAGACCTTCTGTCTTTCTACTCTCTGGAACAAGGGCAATACCATGTTTCTGCATGTACGCCGGATCATGTTTCTTTGTTTTTTCTCCGTTCAGATAAATCTCTCCGGAATCCATAGGATCAAGTCCCATGATTGCTTTCATAAGCTCAGATCTTCCGGCCCCTACCAGTCCGTAGAAACCAAGTATCTCTCCGCTTCTTACCTGGAAGCTGCAGTCAATTGCTCTTTTTCCTGCATTAATGTTCTTAACTTCCATCATGATGTCGCCTGGTTTATTATAAGTACGAACATAGTAGTTACCCAGGTCCCGACCTACCATCAGGGAAATCAGCTCACTCTCTGAACATTCAGCTGACTGACGTTCTCCCATAAATTCTCCATCTCGCATAATGGTAACTGCATCACAAAGCTGGAATACCTCTGCCATCTTATGTGTGATGAAGATAATGCCCATTCCCTGTTTCTTAAGGTCTCGTACTGTATCAAACAACACATCTACCTCTTTTTCAGAAAGAGAAGATGTCGGTTCATCCAAAATTAAAATCTTCGCATTCAGTGAAAATGATTTTGCAATTTCCACCATCTGCTGCTGTCCAATAGAAAGTCTTCCTACAAATTCATTTGGGTCTACATCAAGACCAACTCTCTCAAGAAATGGTCTTGCGGCTTCTGCCATTTTATCTTTACTTACCATACCAAAAGAGTTCTTCATCTCTCTTCCAAGAAAGATGTTCTCTGCAATTGTAAGATATGGCTCCAGCGCAAGTTCCTGATGGATAAATGCAACTCCCAGAGCCTGAGATTCATGAATTGAATGGATTGCTACTTTTTTTCCTTCAATATAAATGTCTCCTGAATCAGCCGGAAAAACACCGCCCAGAACATTCATCAGTGTGGATTTACCGGCTCCGTTCTCACCCATAAATCCCATAACCTCTCCGGCGTGAACTGTGATTGCTGCATTGTTCAACGCTTTAACACCGGGGAAAGTTTTTACTATGTTTTCCATACGTAAAAGTTCTTTTTGCATATTTGTGCTCCTCTGAAAAACTGCCAGAGATTTCACTCTCTGGCAGCCAGTTTTCATTCCTGTCTTCCGATATTTCGAGACAATAACGGATTATGGATTACTGCCAATCTGTTACATCGAAATCAGCAATATTGTCTTTGTTGATCAGAACTACGTCTACAGTCTGGTCATGCTCTACTTCTTTGCCATCCAGAGTATCAATTGCTGCGTCAAGAGCTTTCTGTCCGATTACAGATGGCTGCTGAGCTGCAGATGCTGTAGCAGAACCGTCAGCAACATATCCCATGAAGTCCGGGTTACCATCAACACCATAAATCAGGATGTCATCTTTGCCTGCTGCCTGAGCGGCCTGTACACATCCAAGAGCGCCCATATCATTGATGCAGAAGAATGCTGCAAGGTCATCATCAGCTGTTAAAACATCCTCTGCTGCTGTCATTGTCTTAGCTGTGTCACCTTCTGTATCTGTTGTAGATACGATTTCGAAGTAATCACCAACTGTATCAAGGAAGCCCTGCTCACGCTGTACACAAGCTGTTCCGGATGGCTGATCCATAACTGCGATCTTGGAACCCTCGTCCAGTTTGCTCATCATATCGTTTGCACACTCAACACCTGCTTTGTAGTTATCGGAAGCGATAATACTAACAACTTTGTCGGATGCATCAACTGCTGTGTCTACGTTGATAACCGGGATTCCAGCATCTTCGCAAGCCTGAAGAGCCTCTGTTACTGCTGTACAATCCATAGGAGCAAGGATGATCGCATCAACTTCCTGAGCGATTAAGTCGTTTACGTAGTTGTTCATGGTTGCCTGATCGCTGTTTGCATCAACTGTTACAAGCTGGGAATCAACGTCCATTCCTTTTGCTTCCATCTCTTCTTTGATACCGCCAAGCATTGCGGTCCAGAATGGGTTGTTCATTGTGGTCGGTACATATGCGATTGTGTAGTCGTTTCCAGCTGCATCATCAGATGCATCGTCTGCAAATACAGTTGCGCTTCCTATTGTTGTCATTGCCATTGCCAGTACCATTGCTAATGCGAGATTTCTTTTTTTCATTTCGATTCTTCTCCTTTTTTTACGTTTCTGCTCATTTATTTTATCTTCTGATTATAACTTTTCGAAAAGATGTTCATGGACTCCGGATTCCATTAGCAGGTTCCCATATTTTGTTATAATCAGATGATCAGTACATGTTTCATTGCCTGATTTCAGGCTGGTTTCCACCGCGCACCCTTAGCGCTTCGGATCAGATCAAATATATTATCTCTTCTGCAGAGATTATCAAATGTATAGTAAAATCCACCCAACAGGAAAGAATCCTGACTGATTTTTGAATATCTTATAGAAGCATTTTCTTCCACAAATGCAGGTACAAAATTTCGAATAGCCTCCCGGATTTTGTTTACAAAATCTTTTGTATCCGGATAATCAGGTCCAATAATGATACAATCTGGATTGATCAGATAGATAATATTGGCAATTCCATATCCCAGCATCCAGGCTACTTTATGTACTGCCCATGTGGCCAGTGCATCCCCTTTCCGGTATGCATCAAATACTTCCAGATATGTACTTTTCTCATTTAAAATAGTGTCTGGAAATTCGAATAACCTTTCTTTCACATATCGTGCCGCGCTTTCTGAACCTGCACAATATTCAAAGGTTCCTTTATTTCCCCTTGCCTGGTTATAATTGATTCCCATGTAACCACCTTCACCGGCAAGCCCCAAATGACCATTCATAATATTTCCATTTACAACACATCCGGTACCAATACCAAATCCTCTGGATCGTACCACTACCAGACTTCCCCGCTCCTGACCTTTGATTTCCTCTGCACATCTCCACTCTGCGTAAGCGGAAAGTTTGGCGTCATGCTTGATCATAACCTTTCTGCCAAGTGCTTTTTCAAGTTCAGCTTTCACATTGATCTGGCTTAGCTCTTCGAATTCGGAAACCATGAAGATTTCTTCATTCTTCTCCGGTCTGTTGATAAACAATCCAGGCACTGCCAGACAGATTCCAAGGATACGGTTATTTCCATATTCATTTGCCATTTTCACCGCATCGGCTTTCAGGTTTTCAACAATTTCCCGGAAGCCATTCTCTTTTTGAAAATTGCAGCAGCTGTGTTTAATCATATTGCCGCTAAGATCAAAAATCGCCAACTGGTAATCCTTACGGGTAATTCCTATGGACATTGTATAAATGTCATCCAGTTTCAAATTAAGCTTCTCACCTCTTCGTCCAGCGGCAGTCTCACCATTTACTTCAACAATCCCCATTTCAAAAAACTCATTGATGATGTTGGTGATCGTTGCTTTCTGCAGGTTTAACTCTACGGCTAACTCTGCTCTGGTCATCATGCCTTTCTCCTGAAGAGTTTTAAAAACAAGGATCCGATTGTTCTTCTGCATCTCCATGCTATTCATTCCACGTCTCATTGCTGTCCCTACCTTTTGTGTTTTTTTATTAAACTTAAGACTGATGTGTTCGAATCATTAACACTCTGTAATGTTCATTTCTCGTCTCCTTGTATTAATTATATTAACGCAAATCCCCCTAGTAGTCAATCATTTTGTGTTAAATTAATGAACAAATTTCGTGTATTAAGTTTGTGCATGTTTTATATTTTTCCATTTTTGTCACGTAGAGTTCATTTGTTGAACATTATGCAATTATAAAGGTTCCCATTTCCGTTCATTTGGTTATAAACTTGTGTTCATAGAAAATCTTTTGTGTGTTCATCATTTGAATTCTAATCTGATTAGTTCTATTATACGGCAGAAAGAAAATATGGGCAATGAATAACAAAAATTAAAATAATCCATACCGCACAAAAGGCAATGAACCATTTCTGGTTCATTGCCTTTTATTTTACCTACACTGTAATTGCAAATAATAACAATAAAATTTATCCTCCTTCTCTTCAAAAGAAGCCATAGTGTTCCACCTCAATTTGACCTCTACAACCGTAACCCTTTAATATCCTTAATCCGTGATAAGATTGTATTGCAGCTGCAGCTGATAATACCGGGCAGTGTATCAATGACATTGTGCAGGAAGTGCTCCATTTCATCACTTGATGAAGCAACTGCATGTACATGCAATTTATCTCTTCCTGTGACACGGTAAATCTGTGTAACTGTATCATCTTTGTATAAGATATCTGTCACCTGCGACAAATGATCTGGTTTTATTTCAATTTCAAAATAACAGGATACCGCCCCACTGATTTTTTGAGGATTTATTATTGTTGTATATTCTTCAATTATATCCTTTTTCTCCATAGCCTGAATCCGGGCTTTTACTGCCACTCTGGAAATGCCGGTTTCTTCACCGATATCCGAGTAGGAGATACGTGCATTTTCTATAAGTAACTGGATAATCTTCTGATCCAGTTCATCTAAATTATCCAGGTACATAAGTGCCCTCCTGTAAAATAATATCCGTCAGCTTAATTCGATTTCTCAATCAGCTTTACGGCACAATCTCAAGCCAGTAACCATCTGGATCTACGATGAAATAAATTCCCATTGCTTCATTTTCGAAGCAAATGCAGCCCATCTCTTTGTGCTTCTTGTGCGCAGCCTCGTAATCCTCCGCCTGGAATGCCAGGTGGAATTCGCATTCACCCAGATTATATGGCTGTGGATGATCCTTTAGCCAGGTAAGTTCCAGCTCAAAATCACTTACATCGTTACTCAGATACACGATGATAAAATCATCGGTAGTCTTTCTTCTCACCTCGTGCAGATCAAGGGCTTCATTGTAAAATTTAATAGATCGGTCCAAGTCTGACACATTGTAGTTTTCGTGAATCATCTTAAATTTCATACTTCTTCTCCTTTTGTACATTCTGTGTTTTTAATGCGTAACTTATATTGCGGATATTCGGTAATAAACCGCTTAATTACACTGGCATCATTCCAGTAATGCATGGGAAAAATGACATTGCAATCTACATTTTTAAGGAAATGCAGGATCCCGTCGGCATAGTGATCTCCCTGTCTCGGATCTAATGGAACAAATGCAGCATCAAAATGCATACCCTTGATTTTCCTGATCTCTGCACGATATGCAGAAGTAAGTCTCTGGTTGTCAGCTTTCGGCTCACCATCCCAGTACCAGTCATTTAAGTCACCAGCATGGTAAATAGTGCCTTCCTTTGTCTTGACAATAAATGCGACACCACTATCGTTAGACAGCAATGTATCAACTTCAGTACCATTATCCAAATTATAAGTCTGATCATGATAAACATATGTGATCTTCAGATCCGATAAATGATTCCTTTTTCGTATATCATTCGCCAGGACTGCCTGATAAGTCATCCCTATATCCTCAAGAATCCCAAAGATTTGTGGGTTAAAATGATCCTCGTGGAAATGGCTGCAAAAGACGATTACTTCTTTTTCCTTGTCAAGGTGCGGCAATTCACCCTTGTAATAATCAAAAATATAGTAGCAGTCTCTGGTCTCAATTAAAAATCCACTGTGGTTAATGTAAGTAATTTTCATGATACCTCCCTCATTTCCCGCGTTCTCTTTCGCTATTTCTGACGCAACACGTTGAATGAAAAACTTTTTCCTGTAGCATGTTTGAAAAAAGCTTTCTGCAAAATACAGCCGGATACTATAGACTTGATGATCTTCTGAGCGCCACATAGGATATTAAAAAGTTCGCAAACCAACCTGCTGGTACAGCAAGCCAGACAAATTCAATACCAAAACGCGGTGCAAAAATCAAGGCAACAGACAGGCGAATCGCCAGGTTTACCATGTTTGCAATAAGGAACGGACGCATGATTCCCAGACCACGAAGTACTCCATCGGTTGCCATTTTGATTCCCATAAAGATGAAGAAATAACCAAGCCATCTCATATAATCCCCGGATACCTGATAGGCCAGGGCAGTTCCGTCTTTACCAAGAAACAGCGAGGAAATTTGCGTATGCAGCGTTTCAATAACGATGAAAGCAAGTGCTGCAAAGCACACATCCAACACCAATGCAGCCTGATAGCCTTTTTTGATACGCTGGGGTTTGTTTGCGCCGAGATTCTGTGAAACATATGGCGAAACTGCATTGCCGATAGATACAAAAATCAGGGAAAAAACATTCTCGACCCGCATTGTCGCCGCATATCCCGCAAGTGCCTGTGTGCCGAAGGGATTTACAACTGCCTGCACGATCATCATACCAATAGACACTGTAGACTGCTGGAGAACTGATGGAACCGCAATCTGAAGCATGGAATGCAGCTCCCGCCAGTCAAATCGTTGAAAAGGACTCTTATATCGCCGCATCCGATATAAGAAAATCAGAAGCGAAAACACGGCGGAAATGCCTTGTGCAATCAAAGTTGCAAGCGCCGCACCGAACACGCCGAGATCAAGACCAGCCACCATCCAGAGATCCATAAAAATATTTAAGACTGACGAAAATATCAGGAGTCCCAGTGGAATTTTTGATTCGCCTATGGAAGTAAACATCGTTGAAAGAATGTTGTACATAAACAAAAAAGGAAAACCCACGAAATAGACCCGCAAATACAGCACTGCATCGTCCAGTATATCGGCAGGGG